>JAEEGJ010005107.1_pt1 | contig 42234 bp, 44 predicted proteins | sample 8958761 | NCBI WGS metagenome assembly JAEEGJ01 (sample SAMN16246546, study PRJNA631951) | gut metagenome | biome: gut microbiome; feature: rumen; material: RS-attached | host: Bos | place: Iran: Karaj | collected 2018-10
AATGATGATATTCTGAGGCTTGATATCACGGTGGATGATACCCTTTTGATGGGCCGCCTCAATACCACGTCCAACCTGAATAGCAATACTGATAGCTTCTTTGAAATTAAGCTGTCCCTTCTTCTCGATATATGTCTTAAGAGTGATACCCTCGACGTATTCCATAACGATGAAATACATGCCGTTCTCCGAACCTACATCGTAGATATTAACGATGTTTGGATGCTCTAATCCCGCTGCAGACTGAGCCTCTGTTCTGAACTTTGCCACAAAAGTAGCATCCTCTGAAAATTCCTGTTTTAAAATTTTGATAGCGACTTCTCTTCCAAGGATATGATCCTTTGCGCGGTATACATCTGACATTCCGCCTGAACCAACCTTGTCAATTACTTCATATCTGTCCGCTATAAATACTCCTTGTGTTATCATGTATTCTCCTTTATTTCCTTGGGTTATGTGCCTATTCTATAACTACAACTGAGATATTATCATCGCCGCCTCTTATATTGGCTAGCTCAATAAGTCTAACAGCCCGAGTTTCTAATGAATCCGTTGACTTAAGAATGTTGAATATCTCTTTGTCACTTACCATGTTTGTAAGACCGTCTGAGCAAAGTAAAATCCGCTCGCCGCCCTTTAATGCCACATCAAAATAATCTGGGCTAACTGTGTCTTTGGCACCTACTGCCCGAGTTATGAGATGCTTGCGCTTGTCTGTTCTGGCATCGTCCTCATCTATCTCGCCGGTTCTAACCAGCTCAGCAACCACTGAATGATCCTTGGTGATTTGTTTTAGCTTGGTGGCAATAGCAACGTATAATCTGCTGTCGCCAACATTAGCTACATAAAGGTGATCTTCTATTATGGTTGCAACAACCAACGTGGTACCCATACCTGCCTTGGCTGGATCCATCATTGATTCGGTGTAGATAAGATGATTTGCCGATTGAATAACCTGCTCGAGAATTCTAACAGGCTCAGTCTCTAAGGAATGCTGAACTCCATCGACGATTGTTGCCACACACTTTGCAGAAGCATAATCTCCTGCCAGCTCTCCACCCATGCCATCTGCGACAATGTAGAGATTCGGTAGATTACCCACTCTGCTGTCGGAAGCATATATGGTATCTTGATTCACTTTTCTTTCGATTCCGACATCTGTCTTGCCGTAGCTTGTCATTAAGGTGATCCTTTCATCTTACGCTTTCTAAGTTGTCCACAGGCCCCGTCAATATCCCGGCCCATTTCCCTTCTAATAGTAGCATTATTCACATATTTTTCAATCTTTTTTTGGAATGCGTAAGCCCTATCCATTGATGGACTAACGAAATCTCTTTCTTTGATTGGGTTGACTGGAATAAGGTTTACATGGCAATTTAGGTGGCCAATCAGCTCGCCAAGCTCTTTGGCATCCTCATCTCTGTCATTGACGCCTCCAACCAATGAATACTCAAAGGTGATGCGCCGCCCCGTCTTGTTGAAGTAGTACTCACAGGCCTCGATTAGCTGGTGAATATCATACTTGTTTGCAATTGGCATAAGCTCTGCTCGCTTTTTTTGATTTGGAGCATGAAGGGAAATCGCAAGAGTGATTGTTAAATCCTCTTCAGCCAGTTGCTTTATCTTTGGAACAATTCCGCAGGTAGAAACAGTGATGTTTCGCTGGGAAATGTTAAGACCGTTTTCATCTGACAATAGTCTAACAAATTTTACTATATTGTCATAGTTATCCATCGGCTCCCCTGTTCCCATGACAACCAAGTTGGATACGCGCTCGCCAGTGTCACGCTGAATCGCGTATATCTGACCGAGCATTTCAGATGGTGTAAGGTTTCTAACCCAACCATCTAACGTGGATGCACAGAATCGACAGCCCATTTTGCAGCCAACCTGAGAGCTGATGCAGACCGAATTACCGTGCTTGTAGCTCATCCACACGCTTTCTACCATCTCGCCATCGAATAACTCAAATAGATATTTGCGAGTGCCATCAAGCTTAGAAATCTGTTTTTCAACCTGCTTGAGGGGATGGTAGTTACAGTGCTCTTTAAGCTTTGCCTTGAGTGAATTTGGGATGTTTTTCATTTCGTCGTAGCTTTGAGCAAGATGCTGATGCATCCACTCATATAGCTGCTTGGCACGAAATTTAGGTTCCTTTAACTCACCAGTAACAAAATCCGTGAGCTCTGTTAAATTTAACGACCTAATGTCTGTTAGTTCTTTTTCATTACACATATAAAAAATCCATCATGTTCACTATCAGGGAAAAGCTGATTTTGCTGGGCAACTGTAAATTCTGGGTGTTTTGCCAGAAATGCCTTTACCTGATTGTCGTTTTCATCTTTGTTGATGGTACAGGTGCTGTAGCAAAGCGTACCACCCGCCTTGACATATGAATGTACTGTGTCGAGAATCTGCTGCTGCAATTTGACTAGCTCTGCAACCGAAGCCTCGCTTTGATTGTACTTAATGTCAGGCTTTTTCCTGATGATACCAAGACCTGAGCATGGTAAATCCGCAATTACAGTATCGAATTTGCCAACTGAAGCTTCATCTAGCTGGGTTGCATCCCACACCTCTGCCTTGACGTTGTTTGCACCAGCGCGCTGGATGTTTTCTAGAATTAGAGATACCTTTGCATCGGTAAGATCTCGTGCAACAACTAGGCCTTCTCTAGCCAACTGGGCAAAATGCAAAGCCTTTCCTCCTGGCGCCGAACACACATCTATTATTTTATCACTTGTTGCCACCTTAGCCAAATTTGCCACCAGCTGTGAGGAATAATCCTGAACATAGAACTTACCCGCAGCAAATGCTGGTATATTAGCAACTGAGTCGTAATCAGAAATATATAGGGCTGAATCCAAATTATCGCATTTACGAACTGAAATGCCCTGCTCTTGTAATTCCTTTATTAAAGCCTCTGCTGTAGTCAATGCAGTGTTGACTCTAATACATAAGTCCTGCTGCATAAAGAATCCTGATAGAATCTTCTCGCAGGTTTCTTTGCCGTAATCCTTGGTCCATTTATCTACAATCCACTGTGGCATTGAATATTTGATACCAAGGTCTGTTATCTGGACGCCACCCTTGTCCCTAGCAATATTTCTAAGAACGCCATTTACAAAACCCGACAGACCGCCAAAGCCTCGCTTCTTGGCCAGCTTAACATATTCGTTGCAGGTGGCAGAATCAGGAACTGCATCCATATAGTAAATCTCAAAAACCCCCATGCGAATCATGGTACGAATAAGAGGCTTCATCTTCTTAGCCTTTGTCTTTGAGTAATTGTCGATAATATAATCTAATTCTATTTTTCTTTCCACGGTACCATTTACAAGGCGAGTGATAAATGCTCTCTCGTTCTTTTCTAGATAAGCGAATTTATCCAGAACGGCCTTGAGGTAGATGTGGGAAAACTGCCCATGCTCCAAAATCTCCACAAGAGTATCAAGGGCAATTTCTCTGTTGTTAATATTTGGCATTTTAAATCCTTATTAAGATATATTCTATGTTTAATCTGAAAATTTTTTAGCAATATTATTCTCTGTTATTTAGTAACTTTCTTACTAGCTTCTGCTCTCTAATAATTTGTAACTTTCTTGCTAGCTTCTATTCTCTGATATTTAATGAATTTCTTGCTAGCTTCTGTTCTCTAGTATTTAGTCTATTTCTTGCTAGATTTTATTCTCTAATAAGTCTGTAACTTTCTCACTAGCTTCTATTCTCTATTAATTAGTAACTTTCTCACTAGCTTCTATTCTCTAATATTTAATGAATTTCTTTCTAACTTCTGTTCTCTAGTATTTAGTCTATTTCTTGCTAGATTTTATTCTCTATTAATCTATAACTATCTTACTAGATATTATTCTCTATTAATTAGTAACTTTCTCACTAGCTTCTATTCTCTAATATTTAATAGCTTTCTTGTTAACTTCTACTCTCTACTATTAGTAAAGCCTGTGCCAACCTCCAGCTGATATCCTCGAAGGAAATCTGCCGCCGCCATGCGCTTTTTGCCCTCTAGCTGCAATTCTTCTACTGCTAGCGCGGATGCACCACAGGCTACCGTAAATCCGTTTTTATTTACTTCGATTATGGTACCTGGCTTAGCCTGATTTAATATCGATTCATCTACATCACTAAGTACTTTTGCCTTCCAAAGCTTAAGAGATTTTCCACCAAGAAAAGTAAAAGCCGATGGCCACGGATTTAATCCGCGGATGAGTCGTTCTATTTCCACTGCAGGCTTGCCCCAATCGATAAGCCCCATTTCCTTTTTAATCATGCCAACATGAGTCGCCTGAGATTCATCCTGAGGCTCTGGGGTGATTTCACCGCGGTCTAAAGCTTCGATCGTTTTGACTGCAAGCTTGCCGCCGTCAATGGCTAACTTGTCAAACAGGCTGCCGCCAGTTTCATTCTCCGCAAGAACAACCTCAGATTTGAGAAGCATATCGCCATCGTCAAGTCCTGGTCCCATGAGCATTGTTGTGTTGCCGGAAACCTTCTCACCGTTTATGACCGCCCACTGGATTGGTGCAGCTCCACGGTACTTTGGAAGAAGGGAGCCATGAACATTAACACAACCAAGTCTAGGCATATCAAGAATGACCTTTGGCAATATCTGCCCAAAGGCTGCCACAACAAAAACATCAGCCTTGAATTGACTCAAATATTCAACTGATTCTTCAGATCTGATTTTGATAGGCTGATATACTGGAAGATTATTTGCCACCGCCCACTCCTTGACTGGAGTCATCTGAAGCTTGCCACTGCGTCCCTTTGGCTTGTCAGGCTGGCTGACAACAAGGATAATCTCGTGCCCCGCTTCGTATATAGCTTTTAAAGTCTCCACCGCAAAATCGGGAGTGCCCATGAAAACAACTTTCATTTATGATTAATCCTCCTAGAATCTAAATAAATATAGTATCTTAACAATAAATTAATAACTCTTTAGCTTTTCTTCTTTACAGCACATCATTTCCCGCAGAAAATGTTGGTTCACATCAAGTTCATTTGTAAAAAGTATTACTTTTTAATTATATCGATTTGAGTAATACTTTTTTCTTCACATTCGCCATTAAATCTTCTATTTTGGGTCAACTCGAGTATTAGAAATGCTTTATTTAAGCATGACTAATACTTAATATGTGAACTTGTGAACAAATTAGCTGATTCTAGTATTACTAAAGTGCAAATATCCCAATAGTAATACTTTTCAGGTACTGTATCTTTGCCATCCTATTCTTAAGAAAACACGAATTCACAAAATAATGTGAGTGTCAAATGTTACTTTGTCACTCACATCAGCATTTTACCATTTTAGGGCATTTTTGTACAATTTCGCTATGCGAAATCTTTTATTTATCATTGCGTTACTTGCAATTCAAAAACTAGGTTTATATATAATCAAAAATCGACTGTATAGCATCCGTAATATTCATAATTTCCTCAATACTAATTCTTCCAATCCTTTTATACCCTCGCAGATTTAGATCGAGCAAATGAACTTGTTCGCAATGAACTACACCAGAACCATCATTATAATTTATTTCTATATGTAACGGACTAGGAATATCATTTGTTTTAAAAATAGGGCAACCCATAATTTCATTTTCTTCATTGAAAAAATTCTTGCTAATAACCAAGACTGGCTGTTTTATTCTTTCAAACTTTAATATATCACCTTGCTCTACCTTGCTCACTACCAAACCTCTCTTCCCACAGGCTTGCCCCAATCAAATTCTCCTGTAAGATTTAACTTCCCACCATACTCAGATGCTCGCTCTTCTAGCGTTCTATGTTTAAATGGTTTAGAAAGAGTAATAACACCATTTGAAACATTTACTTCAAGCGAATCACCTATGTTGATATTAGCTTCTTTTAATAAACTTTTTGATACTCTTATACCTTGGCTATTGCCCCAAGAAACTACTTTGGTTTCCATAATCAAATACGCCTCCTGTATATCCAAAGTATATACTATCCAGAATATTTTTTCAATAAGAGTTCAATTCTAAAGGTTAGCGTTAATCTTTAATTTTTGTGTTATAATATTCAAAATACCTAATTAACTTTCAAGATTCAAAGGAGAATAAGACTATGAAAAAAGCACTTGTTTTAATATCCATAGCCTCACTTGCACTTTTAGTAGGATGCAGAAAAGAGGCTACTGCAGCCAATGACGATGCAAGCACTCAAGATTCAACTTTTACTGCAGAATCTACATCAGAAGATAGCTCAGATGCTAGCACCTCTACAGACGGCGCAGATGATTCAGCTACTCAAGATCAAGGTTTAACAAAAGAATTTGTATACGGAGAATATGCCAAGCTGATATCTAGCTTACCTCGTGAACAAGACGAATTCGAATGGACTGCTTTTCAGCTAATCGATTTGGATGATAATGGAATATCTGAGCTCATTTTATCAGACGCAGGCGAAACAAACCCAGGCCTTACCTACTATGAAGTAGTTGGCTGTAACGAATCCGGCATCGTTGATAATGAAGTTCTTCAAGCAGGCGTAGGTTCTGGCGGCGGTTTCCGCGGCGAGCTTTACTATCTTCCTGGCACAGGCAAACTATCCCTTCCTTCACTCTCTGCTTACGATGGCTGCCCATCCGATTTAATCTATGAGCTTAAGGATGGCAAGCTAGAACAAGCAGCAACTGGTTATATCGAAATTGGTGAAGGTGACAGCCAAGAAGAATGCGAAGAAAACGGTACTCACTACTGGAACGATGAAGAAGTAACCGCCGACGAATATAAAACGAAATTTAAAGAAGCCACTGAGAACACCAAGCCAGAAGACTTTGAAAATATAGAATTTGTAGACAAGGACGCTATCCTTGGTATGCTGAAATAGATTATAATCAATTCGTATATACGAACTAATTGTTCTTTGATTTAAATGCCAAAACCTCTGTCCGTAAGTGGACAGAGGTTTTTAAGTTTACTTACACCATTTATTTTTGAAATCTTCCCATCCTGCAGTTTCTCGCATGAACTGATACTTGTCATCCTCACAATATTGCTTAATCTGATTGCTAATTACCATATCTAAAACCGCCGGATTAAATTCACCAAATGTCATGTGCTCAAACAAGCTTGATTTTGCATAATCCATCAAGGTAGACGAGCTTGATAACATTTTATCGAGAAGCTCAAGTGTCTGCTTTCCATCCTTCATATCAACAGCCAATTGTACTTTTCCTGCCAATTGATTATACAATCCCATTTCAAACAACTCTGCAAAAGCGCTTTCCTTCTCTATAAGAATCTTGGCTTTTTCAAAATTCTCTGTTTCTACTGCGACCATGTATAATTCATAGATCAGACCAGACATGTTCTGATAACTTGAAAACAATGTCTCTTCAAGAGCTTTGTATGCCTCGTCAAATTTTTTGGTTCCTCGATAAATAGAGGCAAGCTTTCTTTTCTTGTCTGGATTCTCATCTGAATAGTATTCTAGGCAGCCCTCAGCATCCTCGTATCGCTCTCTGCTTATAAAAAATGCATAGAGAGAATCTGCCGCTCGCATCTTCATAGATTCAGAATCGCTCTTTAAAAGATTTTCTAAGCACTCCTGAAGCCAGTCGTCATATTTTGCTCTCTCACTTGCTCCAAGTATGAGAGTCTGAGTAAATAACATAGACGCTAGAGAAAGCTTAAGATTTTCTGCGTTGGGATATTCCCTGACTTTATCCACCATCTTTTGGTAAATCACATCTAGCTTTTCCCTTCCAATCATTCCATGTAACTCTTGTATGATATTTGAAACTTCAAGATCAGAAAGGGTCTCATTAAATGAAAGAAGTTCATCCAAAGTAATGCCTAGCAATCTCGCTATCGGAGCCAAAAGTGATATATCAGGCGTCGATGCGCCACTCTCCCACTTATTCACCGCAGGAGCTGTAACACCAAGCTTACTTGCCATTTCTTCCTGTGTCAGTTTTTTTTGTTTTCTATACTTTCTAATAACTTCATTTATCTGCATAACATCCTCCATGTCAAAATAAAACAATTAGCACGTGCTTTACATATGACATTATAACCGCAGATAATAAAAAAATATATTGAATATCGCTTAACTAATATTTAATTTTTTTAACCATCTCTCACATCATCGAATCTGTTCTGGCATAACTTGCTTGATTTTTTCCTTAATCTTGTCTGCCAAAAAATTTTCATTCAACTTAGTTTTACTATATTTAAAAATTGTATTTCTAGATATCTGTATCAAATAATCAGTATAATAATTTTCCCAACTGATATATGATTTACTATCAGCATACTGGTAGGTATTTTCTAGTACTTCTGCCGGAACATCAATTATGCCAGATTTCAAAATAAGATACTCAAAAGACTCTGGAGCATAAATAACACAATTAATATCGTTAACTGAGAGATACCCCATTATCTTTCCAATTTCAGATCCAAAAGCAGCACCATCCACTATAGCTAGAACTGATTGATTAGAATTATTTCTTATAGCCTCATATATATTGCTCTTACCCTTAGCTGATTCGCATTTAGGAAATACTCCGCTAAAAAATTGAAATCCGGAGTTTGAATCTTCAGTAATTACGATATCTCGATTTACAAGATTGTATGTGTTTAGATTATACATCTTAAACATCTCATTATAGATTTTCTTGTATGTCTTATATTTTGATGAATCAGATGAATTCCTTAGCCCGTATATCTCTTCAACACTGTATGGGAGCTGACTCAAATCATCCCTAGTAACAATAACAAAATAATTATCTGAGCCCTTTACCAATTCTGCAAATCTCTTTGACCTAATAAAAGCTGCTGTTTCATCTATAAATACTATTGCCTGAGAAAGAGATGATAATCTGAGTTCCCAATCAATATTAGTAAGAACTGTACACTTTTTTTCGCACTTAAGCGTAATTCCAGATGAACTTCCATTAGCTTCGAGTTCTGCTATCAAACGGATTAATTCAGTTTTTCCTGTCGCCGAATTCCCCTTTACAATCGTTATGTTTCTCTTAACTGTCAAAAAATAATGCACACGATTGTTGTATATTTCAATATCATATTTTCCAACCATATTATTCCCTAGACCTATATCAATTTATTATCAAGCACTTCTAAAACTAGTTCTTTTTGCGAATGAACAATTTTCCTAGTATTTACAATTTCAATATCAAAAGCTTCTTTGCCAAAATCCATCAAATATCCTAGTCGAATTGTTAAATCCTTTTTAGATGCAATTTTCAAAATCCACCCCGAGCAGTTGTCACCACACGCTGATGCATTAAAAATATGCTCATCATCATTGTTCATTAAAATAAGAGTTTTTACACCGCCTGATAATCTTTCCACTGGTATAGAACCTAGAAATGGACTGTCAATAACTCTAGCGCCTGCCACAGTTGACTTATCAATTTCCTCAACCATCTGTACGGTAGTTTCATCTGTAATCCATTCATCCTCATATGTATTATTAAAGAAGATATCTGGATTATAAATATAGTTGTCAGCCTCTAACTCGCCGAAAAAAATCTTAAGCATTCTTCCCTCCAAATTGTGTCGCATAATGGCCTATCAAGCCATATAAAATAAACATACTGTTAGTTTACCATTTCATAAGTTTGATGTACAACACAACCTGAATCTCCAAGCTACCCCTTAGCCTTCGCTACCCTCTTTTCTCTGAGTAGGAAGACATATAGTAAGACCAGCACAACAACCACAAATATTCCTAAGAATAAAAGCACTGGAACTATAGGCTTGTCGCTGCGTTCGCTGTATGGAAGCTTGTCGTACATGATGGCATAGGTTGAGAACTTGCCGCTGGCAACGGTGATGGTTTTATCAACGTTATCCTTGTCCTTCAAAAGAGTGCTCTCGCCATCATGAGCACGAAGGATATAATAGTTGCCAGAAACACCCTGATATTCATCCGGCACTACGATAGTTAAAAGAATTGGTACTCTAGCATCTGTAACCTGATTCCACTTGGAGTCTCCTAGCTTGTAAGAAAATCCTATGTCTAGGTATGCAGCAACAGCCAGATTTGGAATATCCTTGGCATATGCCTTGATGCCTTCTTTTATCACCTTCAAATCATCGCCTGGTACATCTGAAACCTCTAGATATCCCACATTGGCTTGGATATCCACCTGCGCGCCTTCCTGCACCTGAGCATACTCTTCCTCTGTGAGTATTGCCTTTACCACATCCTCAAAGTCCACAAATTTCAGCACAAAATCTGCGGCATCCTGATTGTTCATCACAATGTGAGCCTTACCCTTTCCAATAAGGACGGTTGTGCTGCCGTCAGATTCCTTTATGATGTGAACTCTATCATCAGTGACATCTTCTCTCGCATCTTCGGAAGCCTCGTCAGTTACTTCTTCCTTGGACTCATTTTTCTTATCTTTGTCTTTTGAATTGTTCTTCTTATCCTTGCCTTTATCTTTATTCTTGTCTTTGTTCTTATCTTTAGTAGAAGCTTCTTCCTCGATTGTTTCTTCCTCGGTGTCCTCTTTCTTTACTTCTTTGCTATCCTCATCCTCTTCTTCCTCTGAGGATTTGTCTTTATCCTTATCTTTGTTCTTATTCTTGTTTTTGTTCTTATTTTTATTCTTATTTTTCTTGTCTTTGGTTTCCTCTTCCTCTTCTTCCTCCTGATCCTCGTTAGTGTCCGAGTCGTCCTCTTCTACTGTAGCCTCGGTCTCCTCCTGAGATTCAGTCGCTGAAGTTTCAGAATCCGCTTCTGGTTCAGTCTGCTCAGCTTCAGTAGTCCCACTAGATACAACAGTCTGCACGGCCACTACATTTACTGTAATGGTAGGAGCTTCGCATCCCCATAGATATTCAGACTGGGACTCTTCATTGACTATTTCTGGCATAAAAACATAGGACGAACCAACCGCAGCATTTTCAAATACTTCGCTTGGGAGTTCATCTTCAGAGGTTTTCCATACGACATTTACCACAGCGTCCACCGGCTCTTGATTCTCTGGAATTTCTGCGGCATGTACTACAAATGCACTAGAAAAAATATCCTTCAAACTAAAACCAGCTGTTTGTGCACCTGAAGAATAATTTGCCCCTGTATTTTGCTCTGGCTCAGCACCCTGACCTGGCTCTGCACCCTGACCTGGCTCAGCACCCTGACCTGGTTCTGCACCCTGTCCTGGTTCTGCGCCCTGACCTGGTTCTGCGCCCTGACCTGGTTCTGCGCCCTGACCTGGTTCTGCGCCCTGACCTGGTTCTGCGCCCTGTCCCGGCTCTGGTTCTTGCCCTTGATTTTGCTCAGGGTCTGTATTCTGATTCTGTTCAGGCTCTTGATTTTGCCCTGGATTGTCTGGATTATTTTGATTATCTGGATTGTTAGAATCTCCATTGTCGTCGCCGCCAGGATTGTGTTCCGGCTCTGTATTATTTTGCGCAACAATAGAAGCCTTCACAGAAAGAGTTTCTGGGAAGTATAAGGAATCAAGACTTGCTTCATCCCCTAAGATGTATGTTTGTTCTGAAATAGTTGAATCAAAAGTAACTTCTGTAATGTTCCACTGTTCTTCGGCGGCAACATTAACGCTAATGTTTGTCGCAATCAACATCAGTGCAAGTGCTACGGATGCTGTAATTACCAGCTTTTTCGATCTCATTTCGTACCCCCATTAGTAAACAAAACGCCTAGTTATCCCCCTTTTCCTTATCCGTGTCCTTCCATTTTACCACTATAGACATAATTTGTACAATTTCGCCTAGCTTATTGATTTTCCTACGTGAAAAAAATACCCACGTGATTCGAATAATATCACCAAATGACATTTGTCATGTCCAAATCATGACAGCCTTCACTGTTTAATAGATTCTAGAAATAATATTATGATATCAGAACAGAAATAAAGGAATTTTAAATCAAAGAAATCCAAAACAGATTTCTACCAAAAATCAAAATCATTTTAAAAAGATATAAAGGAGAAGAACATGAGCGATAACATTATTTCAATTAGCAATCTTGTAAAAAGATACGGAGACAACGTAGCGGTTGATCATTTTAACCTTGATGTGAGGGACGGCGAGATTCTTGGCTTGCTAGGACCAAACGGTTCAGGAAAGACAACTACAATCAACTGCTTACTTTCGTTACTGAAATACGATAAAGGTGACATTAAAATCTTTGACAAGCCAATGACACCAGATGCATACAATATCAAAAGTCAGATTGGTGTGGTTATGCAAAACGTAGCCGTTATTGAAACTCTTAATGTTTACGAAAACGTAGATTTCTTCTGCGGTCTCTATATCAAAGATAAGAATCTCAGAAAAAAATATGTTGAGGATGCTTTGGAGTTTACCGGTCTTACGGATTATAAAAAATATAAGCCAAAGAAGCTTTCTGGTGGTTTACTTCGAAGATTAAACATAGCCTGCGGTATTGCTCACAAGCCAAAGCTTATCCTTTTTGATGAGCCTACAGTGGCCGTTGATCCTCAAAGTAGAAATGCCATCCTCGAGGGAATCAAAAAGATGAACCGCGAAGGAGCAACTATCGTATATACGTCTCACTACATGGAAGAGGTTGAGGAGCTTTGCACTCGCGTTGTAATAATGGATCATGGCAAGAATGTAGCAAGCGGCACATCATCAGAGCTTAAGGCTTCTCTTATCAACCGCGAGACAATCCGCATTGGTTTACCTAATAAATCTAAAGAGATTGTAGATGACCTTAAGGAAATCAATCATGTATACAAAGTCTTAGAGGATGGCGACGATGTAGTTATCAAGTGCGATGGCGGCGAGCATAATCTCGTACATGTACTCAGCTACTTATCGGACAAAAACATCCCATTTGGTCATGTGACTACCGAGCTTCCAACTTTGAACGACGTATTCCTTGAAATCACAGGAAAGGAGCTTAGAGACTAATGTTTATACGAATTTTTCTATATAAATTAAAAGAATTAACGAGAATGCGAGCCATCGTCGGCTGGAACTTCCTGTTTCCACTAGTACTTGCCACGGCATTTTATGTGGGCTTTGGAAATCTCATCAAAGAGGATCCTGATACCTTTAAGACAATTGATGTAGGATACGTAAATACGAATTCTCAGGAGTCTTCTTTTACAGAGCTTATTAATGAACTGTCAAAAGAAACTAACGATCACATTAAGGTTTTGAATGTACTCTCATTCAAGGATGAACAAAGCGCTTCAAAAGCCATGGATGATAAAAAAATCTCCGGCTTCTATCTGGAAAAGGACGACAAAATCAACACAGTGATTAAGGAAAATGGCTTTGCATCCACCACCTTAAACCAAATTGTTAGAGCCTACGAAAATGCAAAGTTTCAATTGGAAGAAATCGCAACAAACCATCCAGAGAAAATGGAGGAAGCCATAAAGCTACAGTCCAAGGATTTAAATCTGATGAAGGAGCACAACTTTGGCAACAACACTTCACGTTACCTACAGTATTTCTTCGCACTGCTTGCCATGTCATCACTGTTTAGTTCTTGGATTAGCACATCGATGCTACATGGAATTTGCGCAAACATCTCCGAAAGCGGAAAGCGTTTTGAGTGCGCACCAACCAACAAGCTAGTTGCTGTAGCCGCAGGAACTTTAGCTGGAATGCTTATTCAATCCGTTTCAAATGCCATAGTTGTAATCTACATACAATACGCCTTAAATATTAATATTGGCATTCCACTTGGCGAAGCTATTTTGATTACAACAATAGGAAGCGGAATTGGTATAGCTGCAGGAACATTGATTGGTTCTTTACTTCCAAATCCAAAGTACCACGTTGTAGTACCACTTTTATTTTCAATGTCATGCTCGTTCTTCAGCGGTCTTATGTGGGATCAAATCAAACAGTTGATTCAATATAAATGCCCAATCCTCAACAAGATTAACCCAGCGGCATTGATAACTGATTCTCTATTTATAAGAGCCACTTACGGCAGGACGGATGTCTATACACAAAACATAATTATAATGCTATCAATGATTGTGGTATGTCTGTTTATCAGTAGCATTTGTCTAAGGAGGAGGAAATATGTCAGTCTTTAAAGCTGTTTTTAAATCAATAAAAAGTACATGGGGAAACCTTATTCTTTACTTTGCAATATTTACCTTTTTCGGAAATCTTTCTGCAAAGACAATTGCGACAACCAATGAAACCATGTATAAGGAAACTCAAGTGACTGTGGCCATTATCAATAACGATGAATCTGCACTTAGCAATGGTCTAGTTGATTACCTTAAAAAGACTCAAAAGGTTGTCAATCCAAAGACTGATTCTTTGGAAGATATAAATGAAAACACCAGGTTTGGCATCTATAATTATGCCGTTATCATCCCTGAGGATTTCTCTGAAAAGCTTTCTGCAGGAGATGCTGAAAATGCTCTTGAGTACATTTCAGCTGGATCGTCTGCTTCAGAATATCTTTTAACACAGAAGATTGATGACTACCTAAAGGATGTTGTGATATATTTAGAGTGTGGTTATTCTGAAAAAGAAGCCATAGATTTGACCAACAAACAAATGATAAAGCTTGAAGAAACCAAAGCATTGGTACAATCATCCACCGAAGAGGAGCACTTCTCATTCTTCACTGGAATGTACACCTTTAATGCGTACAGCCTAATGATGATTCTTTGTACCTGTATCAGCAGCGCTCTTCTATTTATGAAGAATCCAGATGTTAAAAACCGTATTTCCGTTAGCGGAATGTCTTTCCAAAAAAGAAACGCTGCAATTATTTCTTCAGTTTTATTTTTAGGAATAATACTAACCTCGCTTTGTATTGTAGCTGTCCATATTTTGGGGATGAACTATTCATCAGACAAGAGTATTTACTATATTATTAACACCTTTGCATTGATGCTCATAGGAATTGGCATGTCATACTTTATCACTTCAATCTCTGCAAGTGAAAACATTATAGCGATGCTTTCCAACATGCTGACCCTTTCAATGTGCTTCTTATGCGGAGTCTTCGTAAGTACCGATTTAATGTCTGAATCAGTACTAAAAGCAGCTCAATTCCTACCACTTTATTGGTATGTTTCAGCTGTACATTACATAAACGATACGCCAATAGGCCAGATATGGGGCACCACATTTGCAACCAAAATATCAATCGAAATACTATTTGCATTCATATTCTTTGCACTAGGAATGATAATCTCTAGAAAAAAGGAGCAGTATGCTGTCTGACATTGTAATTCGCTTAATAGCAGCAATCGGATTAATAACACTTGTAAATGCAAATGACATTACGACTTCAGCAGTTGTAATGTCTGTTTGCATTTTTCTGATGTTAGAAATTACTTTGCTTCTTAAAAATAAAATTCTTTCCAATCTGCTCACCTCTCTTCCATTTATAGCGGCTTTTATTTATATTCCCATCACAAAACCAGCCAAAGTAATTACACTTGAAATAATGGTTGTAATTATGGCAGCCTTCACCTGGTGCTCGCTATATCTTTACCGCCAAATGACAGCCTACAAGGATGGATTAATAAAGACTAGAGATGACAGCAAGGAACTGGAATTCTACCTGAAAAATCAAAATAAACGTCTCTTAACAGAGCAGGATCAACAGGTACATCTAGCAACGCTGGCAGAGCGCAACCGAATAGCCAGAGAAATCCATGACAATGTAGGTCATCTCCTATCTCGTGGTATTCTTTTGCTCGGAGCAATCACCACTGTAAACAAGGATGAGACCATTGCGCCTCAGCTAAAAAATCTTGCTGAGACCTTGGATGAATCAATGGAAAAGATGCGCTCCTCTGTGCACAATCTTCATGATGATTCTATCGACCTTAGCAAGAACTTTGATGATATTATAAAAGAGCTTACAAGATTTACCGTAAATACGGAATTAGATATGGAGGACGCGCTGCCTAAAAACATCAAGCTCACTCTGATTGGAATTCTAAAGGAAGCCGTAACCAACATTGTAAAGCACTCCAATGGCGACAAGGTTTCCATCATCTTCCATCGCAACTACAGCTTTTGTACTCTATCAATATACGACAACGGTGTGTTGTCTGAAGATACAAAGCGCCTGATTGGCACAGATGGCTTCGAGGGTATCGGACTTAGAAACATCCGCGAACGAGCAAATTCAGTAGGTGGCGACGCATACTTCTACACGAAGGATGGATTTACCGTATTTGCGAGACTGCCTTTGAATATGTCAGAAGCAAAAAGCTAAATTCATTTTATAATTATAACGAGGGAAAAATAATTAATAGGGCTAGGTGAAAAAATGGATAAGAAGAGGATTTTATTAGTAGATGATGATGAATTGATAACGATGTCGCTTGAGATGATTATTGCGGCGGAGCCAGATTTTGAGGTCGTCGGCAAGGGATGTAGTGGCAGAGAAGCTGTACAGCTTTTTGATGAGCTGCGCCCAGATTTGCTGCTAATGGATATCAGAATGGCGGACATGAACGGTCTTGAGGCCGCAGAGGAAATCTTATCAAATCACAAGGATGCCACTATCCTATTTCTAACAACCTTTTCCGATGATGAGTATATCGTAAAAGCGTTAAAGCTTGGAGTCAAAGGCTATCTCTTAAAGCAGGATTACAAATCATTGCCTGCAGCTTTACACGCCGCTATCAATGGTCAAAGTGTTTTTGGTGGAGCTGTCATCGACAAGCTTCCTACCCTCATGGATGAATCTAGCCATGAGAATAAGCTTGATTTCACTGCCTTTGACATCACTGAAAAGGAATATGAAGTCATGCAGCTTGTGGCTGAGGGCTTCTCAAATAAAGAAATCTCTCAGAAGCTATTTCTTTCGGAGGGCACAGTTCGCAACTATCTGTCTTCCATACTTGAAAAGCTCAATCTGAGAGATCGCACTCAACTTGCAATATTCTATTTAAAAAACACCAAGTGATTACTGCTGTGCTTGCTCTTGGTCTTTTTCGTATTCTTCCGCAAAGGTATCTACATCATAGAGCTTGCCTTCAACCTTCTCTGTGTAAATGTGACCATCCAAGTGATCTATCTCGTGAAGAAGTGCTCGAGCCATAAGCTCTTCGCCTTCTACAATAAACTCTTCCATGTTTTCGTTTAAAGCTTTGACCTTGGCATAGTTTGGACGAGTAACGATACCTGTCTTGCCAGGGACAGAGAGACAGCCTTCATTGCCAGTCTGCTCGCCAGATGTCTCAATAACCTCTGGATTGATAAGGGTAACAGGGCCCTCGCCTATATCTATAACGCATATACGTCTGAGGACTCCCACCTGTGGAGCAGCCAAGCCGACGCCATCTGCATCATACATAGTTTCAAACATATCCTCGATAAGTGTTTTTAGACGTGGTGTAAGCTCTTTTACAGGCTTACAGGTCTTTAAAAGCACATCGTCTTTTCCGTATTCTCTAATTCCTAATAAAGCCATTATAATTCCTTTCTACATCAAAAAATCTTTCGCTATTTTCAACTTGATCTACAATGTACTGATTGGATCAAAATCAAACCAAGTAGTTGTGTTTCTGTATTGTTTTTGCTCTAGCAAGAACTTGTCGATGGTATCCTTCACCGCCACAAGCCTATCGTAATCGTCGGCCTTGAGATAAATAACTCGTCGATAAACATCCTTTAGCTTGGCAAGATACGCATCCTCCGGACCCATTATAACAATTTCTGGATCAGTCTGCCTGATTATTCCAGCTAGGATATCTGCCTGAGCGATAGCGTCCGCTTGTTTGTCGCAGGCCACCTGAATACCAAGGATATGCGAGCAAGGTGGATATGACAGCAGTTTGCGATAGGCAAATTCCTGCTTGTAAAACTCGCTGTAATCTTGGGCTGCTGCAGTAATCACTGCATAGTTTTCAGGCTGATAGGTCTGAATAACTGCAACTCCAGGTTCGTCGCCTCGCCCTGCGCGCCCCACCGCCTGAGTAAGGAGCTGGAAGGTACGCTCTCCGCTGTGATAATCCGATTCGTTTAAAGATATATCCGCTGCAATTATACCAACCAAAGTGACGTTTGCAAAATCGTGCCCCTTAACTATCATCTGTGTTCCTATAAGGACATCGGCCTCGTGGGCCGCAAACGCGGATAGGATTTCCTCGTGGCCATCCTTGCCTTTGGTGGTGTCGGCATCCATTCTAAGGACTCTCGCCTGAGGGAATGCCTGCTTAACAATCTCTTCAAGGCGCTGTGTACCAGCCTTGAAGGAGCCAATATATTTGCTGCCGCAGCTAGGACAAACCTTTGCTGCCTTAGTTGTGTAACCGCAATAGTGGCACTTCATCGTGCCGTCCTTGTGCAGGTGCAAAGCAACATCACAATGTGGACATTTTAACACATGGCCGCACGCCCTACAAGAAACAAATCCCATCAGCCCACGGCGATTCAAAAACAGCATGATTTGCTGATGCTTCTCTAATCTGTCTGCCATCAGCTCCATAAGCCTGCGACTAATCATTGAACGATTGCCGGATTGTAGCTCCTGACGCAAATCTATGATTTCGCATTTGGCCATATCCTGCCCTTTGGCACGATTTTCAAGAGTGATTAGCTGATATTCACCTGAGGTCGCTCTGCTATATGCCTCAAGGCTAGGTGTAGCCGAACCCAGTATAACTGTGGCGCCTGAAAGCTTCGCTCTGTATACCGCAGTCTCTCTAGCGTGATATCTAGGAACCACCTCGGATTTGTAGGAGCTTTCATGTTCTTCGTCGATTATGATTAGCCCAAGATTTGCAAATGGTGTAAACAGCGCCGAACGAGGGCCAACCATGATGCTGATTTCGCCAGCCTTGGCGCGCTCGAATTGGTCGAAGCGCTCTCCTGGCGACATGCGGCTGTTTAGAATGCTGACCTTGTCACCAAAGCGAGTGTAGAATCTCATCACCGTCTGATAAGTCAGGGCAATCTCTGGAATGAGAACAATCACCTGCTTGCCCATGTTTATCACATGCTCCATCACATCCATGTAGACCTCTGTCTTGCCGGAGCCGGTGACTCCGTGGATGAGATAGGTCTTGCTTCTGCCTGTATCTATATCAGCCTTGATTTGCTCTGCGGCAGCCTCCTGCTGCTGGTTTAAAGTGATTTGCTTTGCCTGAGCCGACTTGTTGATGTGTGGATTTCTAAAGGCTCTGACAGATTCTATCCTGACGATTCCTTTTTTTTCCAAATCTCGAATGTTCGCCGTTGGAACCTGAAGCTTTTTGGTGGCAAGCTCCCAATCTAGTACATCTACCTCAAGAAGCTCTCTAAGCAAGCGCTCCTTGCCCACTGCATGATTCTTTTTAGTAAGAAGCTCTGTCAATTCGATTTTGGCTTGCTCTAAAGGAATTGCTAGGCTGATTTCCTTTTTGAGCTTTTCGTTTTCCTTTTTCTTGATAGGAATAACTGTCTTGAGGGCTTGGTTCATGGTGGAACCGTAGTTGCGCTTCAGAAAAGCAGCCAAAGAAATAAGCTGAGATTCTATGGCGATGCTGTCTTTGACGACTCTCGCAATAGGTTTCAGCTTTGTAATATCGAAGCCCGGCTTGTCATGAAGACCAACAACATATCCTGTGATTGCTCGATCACCCTTTCCAAAAGGGATAACCACCTGCATTCCCTCTGAGACTTGGTCTTCTAACTTGGTTGGAACTATATATTCAAATGTCTTGTCCAATCTCTCGTGAGATATGTCAATTATAATATCTGCATATTTCATAAAAAATATTTTAGCATAAAAGGGTTCTATTTTGAATTTAATGTGGTAGAATTAATTGATTTAATAAAAATATTTTGGGAGGACAGTCAATGCGTCATCTAATGAGTCCTCTGGATTTTTCCAGGGAGGAACTAGAGCAGCTTATGGACCTGGCCGATGATATCAAGCTTCATCCGGATGTTTACTCCGAAAAATGCCACGGCAAAAAGCTCGCCACATGTTTTTACGAGCCAAGCACTCGTACAAGATTATCTTTCGAAGCCGCCATGCTTAATCTTGGTGGTTCAATCCTTGGTTTCTCATCAGCTGATTCATCTTCAGCAGCCAAAGGCGAAAGTGTTTCTGATACTATTCGTGTTATTTCTTCTTACGCAGATATTTGCGCTATGCGTCATCCTAAAGAAGGCGCTCCACTTGTCGCTTCTCAGCGATCTCTTATTCCCGTTATCAATGCTGGTGATGGTGGTCACCAACATCCAACTCAAACCCTTACCGATTTATTTACTATCCGCTCTTTGCGCGGCGAGATCAAAGATCTTACAATCGGACTCTGTGGCGATTTGAAGTTTGGACGTACAGTGCACTCTCTCATCAACGCGCTGGTTCGCTATCCGGGAATCAAGTTCGTGCTTATCTCACCTGAGGAGCTCAGAGTTCCAGAATACATCCGCGAAGACGTTCTCGACAAAAACGGCTTTGAGTACAAAGAGGTTGATTCTTTAGACAATGTTATGGGTGAGCTGGATATTCTATATATGACAAGAGTTCAGCGCGAGCGCTTCTTCAACGAAGAGGATTACATTCGCTTGAAAGATTACTTCATTCTCACTCCTGAGAAGATGCACCTTGCAAAGAAGAATATGATGGTTCTTCATCCTCTCCCACGAGTAAACGAAATCACAGTGGATGTGGATGATGACCCAAGAGCAATGTATTTTGAACAAGCCAAAAACGGTGTGTTTATCAGAATGGCTCTGATTCTTACCCTACTAGAGTTGGCATAGCCGATTCGTTTTTTCGGATTACAACTTATTAATCTTTCAGATATTTGGAGGAAAAAACATGTTAAATATTAGTGGAATTCATGAAGGCTTTGTACTTGATCATATTAAAGCTGGTGACTCCATGACAATCTACCGCAATTTGCATCTTGATACTCTAGGCTGCGATTGTACAATCGCTATGATTATGAATGCAAAATCCAACAAGATGGGACGCAAGGACATCATCAAAATCGAGTGCCCTATCGAACGAGTAGATTTGGATATACTTGGATTTATCGATCACAACATCACCTGCAACATCATTAAGGACGACGTAATCGTGGAAAAGAGAACACTTTCTCTCCCAAAAGAAGTTAAAAACGTTATCTCTTGCAAGAACCCACGATGCATCAGCACTATCGAGCAGGGTCTAGATCAAATCTTTGTCCTTACCGACGAAGAAAACGAAGTATACCGCTGTAAATATTGCGAAGAAAAATACACTGGAAATAAATAATCGAATATAGTTTTAGAATTCATCATCAAAATGCCATCACAAAAATGTGATGGCATTTTTAACACACTATAAATTAAACTTCTGAATTGGCTGACATATCTACATAGCCATTCATCTTTAGGAAATCAGAAACTTCTTTGATGGCCGATACCGTATTTGCAACAATCGACCTCCTTAAATGACCCTTGATTAGGCAAGAAACTATATATTCTTTACCGTGAACAGTTTTAACCGCATAAATGCTCTTTCTGGCATTAACTAAAGTTTCTTGTGTGGCTGGCTGTCCTGCCTTTGACACAGACACATCCACATAGTATCCACCATTTTGCGAATAATAAACCGTAAAATGATAGCCATTGTACTCGCCAGCTAATAAATCCGATGGCTCGTCAATGATAAGGCCAGTTGTAGCCCCAATTTCTTCATAAACATTTTTAATTGTCTTATTCATCCCTTTGACTCCTACATCTAAAAAAATAAAAATTCGAAAAGCTATAGTATAATTGCTATAAAATCAGCCATATCACAATTTAGACTTCTTTTCTCTTACTGATTTCTATAATAATACCTATTTAATATTTCGTCAATAGTATTATTTCGCTACCAATGCACTTTTATAAATGCAAATTAATTTCAATAACTAAAATAAGGATGCCCGAAGGCATCCTCATAAAAAATTTATTTAATTAACAAAATATATTAACGTTTTTTAGTGGATTTTGCAGGGGCTGCCGCCTCCTGAGTTGGCGCTGGTGCTGTTGCCACTATCATACCATTTTCATCTGTCTGGTAGAGTGTGTCACCAACCTGAATAACCTGATTTACAACAAGCTTGCCGTCAGGTCCAAAGAGGAACTGACCATCACCAATCTTGATTGCCTGATTTGCAACAAGTGCTCCATCATCTCCTGCGTAGTAAACACCATCTTTTGCCTGCACGAGCCCCTTAACCATGGCGCCGTCTGATCCGAAGTAATAGTTTGCAGCACCGATTGTCTGCATACCTGTCTGCATCTTGCCGTCAGCACCAAAGTAATATGTATTCTGACCTACTGTAACTATACCTACCTGCATAAAGCCTTGGTCGTTAAAGTAGTATACATTCTTGTCGATTGGACAAAGACCCACAACCATATGGCCGTCTGTTTTATCCAAGTAGCGTGTACCGACTGCTGGATCTGTCCACCAGCCAGTGTAAAGCTTGCCGTTTTCAGCTGGGTTGAATAGGAATGTGTATCCTCCTAACTCTAACCAACCTGTCTGAAGCTGAGCATCATCGTTGAAGTAATAGATACCCTTGTCTATTGCCTGTAAACCGACTGCAGCATTAGCTGTTCCAGGTGTTAAGTAGTATGTGCCTGTCTCATCTGCGAACCAGCCAGTAGTAACAATACCTGTCGCTGGATCTGTGTGATACTTGACGCCTGCTATATCAGTCCAACCAAACTGCTTTCGGAAGTTGTTGAAGACAAAAACATTTCCCTTTCCAAGATCAAGAAGACCTGCTGGTGGGATAAAAGCTGTAAAATCTTTTGATGCAATATTCATATCAACCCTACCGTTGATACCAGGCACTGCTCCACTTGAAGAGTACTGCCATACTGACCAACCGCCGATTTCATTGTGGTCTGCGTATTGCGCAATCCACTTATCATAAGCCAGTGCTGGTGTAAAATGTGCCTTATAGAAATTGGTGTACGTATATACGATAGGTGTATATCCTGCTGATGAAATTATATCGCAGAATGTATTTGCCATTGCTGTACATGTGTTAGCATCAAGTCCCTTTTGCGTTTTGTCTTCGATATCAAAAGCAACTGGGAAATTGATGTTGTAAGGCTCAATCCACTGAAGAAGGAGTAAAGCCTCTTGTGCCGCTTGCTCTACTGTTGTTGCATAAGAGTAAATATATACGCCTGTACGGATTCCAACTGCCTGAGCCCCTTTAACATTTGCGGCAAAATAAGGATCGATGCCTGCGTTGACACTACCAGCTTTGATGTACGCAAATGTAACGCCTGACTGTGCTACTGCAGTCCAATTAATTGGACCTTGATACTTAGACACATCGATACCCTGAGTTGCAGCTGTCGCGTATGCTGGACTCGCCAAAAAAAGCACTACTGCAAGCATAAAAGCAGCCACACCTCTAAACACAATATTCTTTTCCAAATTTTTCAAAACTCAATACCTCCTCTTTCATAACTCCAATTTATATTCTAACATATATATAAATGGAACTGCCACAAGAAAGATATTAACTTCTCATGACAACTCTCTTATGGTCTACATCTGATGTCTGACCACTTTATACTCATCCCCGTTGACGAAATATGGACACTCACTATAGTGACCTGTTACAAGCCTGACGTAATCGTCCTCGTCCATATCCATCTCACAATAATACTGCTCATCCTCTTCATCCCAGACGAAATTATTGCAATATTCACAGGCTGTTTGCCCTTTACCCTTATCAGACATTTGATAAACCCTCCTAATTTATCAACATGTTTGCTGTATCCATATTTGTCCCCTTGTTATGTCGTAATACCCAAGTAAGCACCTAAGCCAAACGTGCAGGCCAATCCGATAATACAACTTGCCAAAGCTATGCCAAGGATAACTGCAAAAATTGAAGACTTGAAATCCATGTCGAGGATTGATGCAGCAAGAGTACCAGTCCAGGCGCCTGTGCCAGGTAAAGGAATACCAACAAAAAGCAACAAAGCTACGAACAGTCCCCTGCCGGCCTTTTCCTGAAGCTTCTTTCCACCCTTTTCACCTTTTTCAAGGCAGAAGGTAAAGAACTTGCCAATCACCTTTTTATCCTTGCCCCAAATCAAGACCTTTCTGGCGAAGAAATAGATAAAAGGAACCGGAAGCATATTTCCGATTGCTGTCAGTATATAAACCGTAAGCAAATTAAAATTCGGGTCAGCTGCTTTATAAAAGTAAGCATAAATGATTGCTCCTCTAAGCTCGACTAACGGAACCATTGAAATCAAAAAAACTATTAAATATTGAATCACTACATTAACTCCTTTATGTTTATTGCTCGAATTCAAAGAAAAATGCCTGTCAAAAGGCTTTAATCTTTCAAATATAACTAATTTATAAAATATCTCTGAGGGCCTCTATTAGCTGCTGCATTTCCTCGTCAGTTCCTATGCTTATACGCAAATAGTTTGCGATGCGCTCAGGCTTAGAGAAATGACGTACATATATGCCCTTCTTCTTGAGCTCTTCAAAGATGTAGGTTGCATCCTTTGATTCGTGCTTGGCAAAAATAAAATTGCTCTTTGAATCTGGAAATGAAAATCCTAGTTCTGCGAGCTTGCCCTTTGTCCACTCACGAGTGTTAATCACATCGTTGATTCTAGCCTTGAAGTATTCGTCGTCCTGAAGTGAGGCAACTCCTGCTGCAAGAGTGATTGTATCCATTGTATACGAATTAAATGAAAACTTGCAATCTGACAAATACTTGATAAGCTCTGGATTGCCAATTGCATATCCAATACGATTGCCTGCCATGGAACGAGACTTAGAATACGTGCGAACAACGATTACATTGTCGTATTTGTCGGTGAGACCAATGCATGAATTTGAACCGAAATCAACATACGCCTCGTCGATGATAACAACACATTCTGGATGCGCTGCTACTATCTTTTCAAAGAATTCAACTGATTCTGCAACCCCTGTTGGAGCATTTGGATTAGGAATAATAATGCCACCACAAGGCTTACTGTAATCATCTATATTTATTTTGAAATCATCATCTAAAAGCTTTTGCTCGTATGGGATTCTAAATAAGTCAGCCCAAACATCGTAGAAAGAATATGTAGTGTCCGGGAATAAGATTGGTAAATTCGAATTAAAAAATGTTATAAAGCTCATTGCCAAAACATCATCCGAGCCGACACCAACAAAAACTTTTGATTTGTCTACTGAGTGATATTTGGCTAAAGCCTCTACAAGAATGTCACATGTAGGATCCGGATACTTGCGAAGAGAATCCAAATCTATATTAGAAATAACCTTACCCACCAAAGGACTTGGTGGGTATGGATTTTCATTTGTATTTAACTTAATGACTTTTGACTTAGGCTGCTCTCCTGGAGTATATGGTACGACTGTTCTAATGTTGCTCTTCCAAGTTGTCATTAATTTTTCCTCTTAAAAAAATCTATGTTTCATTTGAAATGTCATTTTGTCGTCGGCTTTGCCTCCTGATATTCCAAATTTTCGCTTCGCTCAATTTGAAACATCATTTTACTGTACAGGCACTTGCTCTGGTACTGGTTCAACAGGTGGAACCTGCTCTACTGGAGGCTGTGGAATTGGTGTTCCATCAGGTGCTACTAAACCGGCCTGCTGTTTGAGGTTGAGAAGTGTAAGCTCTGCCTCTGGTAACAATCCATAATTAGATACCAATGCCTGCTGCTCTGGAGTAAGGGCATTGTATGCCTGACGAGCCTTTGCGATTGCTGGCTCTGACTCAAGAGTAACCACACCAATATCGTTGATGTACTGCATTACCTTTGCCTCTGGAGTCTTCTCTGTGTAAACAGCGTTTTCAGCCTCGGTATTACCTGTATAGAAAACAATAACAGGCCATCCCTTTTCGACGATGTTGTATATAGTCTCAGCGCTCTTAGGAGGTAGATTTACACAACCGTGGCTACCATTTGTTCTGTATGTAGTTCCACCGAATTCTTTGGCCGAACGCCATTTGGCATCATGCAACCCCTGCCCATCATTAAATGGCATCCAATAATCTACAGGGCTTTCATATTCATTCTGCGAACCTCTAAGTATTGTGTCGCGCTTTTTGAACATGATTGGATATACACCTGTATGTGTACCATGACCGTTAGATATTCTTCCTGATACACAAGGTGTGTCAAATACCATTTCGCCGTCCTTATATACGTATACGTGCTGTTCTGTGAGGTTAACCTCTACATATGAATTGCCGTAGTCGTGTTCGCCGTGACTGGCTGCAGTGAAGATGTACTCAAAATCTCTAGTAACTTCTGCGCCTGCTTTTAAATCGGAGATTATGTGATCTGTCTCACCCTCGAGAGCTATTCTCCAGCCTAAAGAACCTGCTGGAACTGTAATCTGCTCGCCAGAGGTTGTAGTGAACTCTTTTTTCTCTCCATAAGTGTCATATTTTTCTTCCATAGAACGAACGAATGCGTGGATAGCCTCTCGATCAAAATCAACATTAAACTTGTCATCCCAGGTGAAGAATGTAGCCTTAGTCTCGAGTGGAATAGTATCTGAAATTATTCCATCTTCTGAAACATAGTTAATATTTGTATTTAAATATGAGTTAAGAGTCTCAACTGCACTGTTAAGCTCAGGGGTGTCTTTGGTGATTTGAGGCTTGTGGTAGCACTCAGAAATATCAATCTTGTCCTGAAGGTTTTCAACTGCATAAACAACAGCATCTACAATGCCCTGCATATCGACCTTGTCACCATATACCTCTTCGACAACAACAAATTCGCTGCCGTTGAACTCGATTTTGGCATCTTCTGATTCTTTGGTTGATTTTAAACCGCTGAAATCAAGACTTGCAGCTGTCTCTTTGACCTTGTCCATATTAAAAGAATTACCTGTCTTGGTGTGATATTCGGCTGCGACAAATATTCTGCCAATCCAGTTGAAACCAGTCTGCTTGTCTAAAAGCTCCTGAACCTGATTGACATCGTAATTGACTTCAACACCTAAATCTTTGGCGCTAACCTCGTTGACCTTGTTTCCATCGACATCTATAAATTCGATTGAATAGTCACCTGCGCTTGCCTGAATCTTTTCGAAGGCTGCTTCTGCCGTCTTGAAAGATGCATCAACACCGTTGACCTTGCTCCTTATATAAAAATGATTGCTGAAATAAAGGCTTCCTATCAAATATATTGCAACCACAATACCGGCTATGATAGCAATCTTTCTCCAATCAACTCTATTTACTTTAATCTTGTGAGTTTTAGTTTTCTTTTTTCCGCTCATTTATAATTCCTTCTTATAACAAATATATAGCTCTCCGTGTGATAGTTTACAGTAAAATACCGCATAAAATCAACTAAAGTTTTGCCATATTACTAAATTGAATTTGACATAAACGTGAAAACCAATCCCCAAAACCTTATTTTTGCACCTTCTCCCCTTATTCTGTTGATAATATTTCTCTATTTTCTTCTGAAACTTTCAAGCTCTTCTATAGAAAATTCGTATGCCTCGTTACAGAACTGACACTTAACCTCCACAGGCTTGCCGTCTGCAATTATGTCGTCCATATCCTCCTTGCCAAGAGATGCCAAGCTCTTTATGACCCTATCTCTAGAGCAATCGCACTGATACTTGACAGGATAGGTCTCCATAAACTGCAAGTCCAGTCCGGCGAGAACAGTCTCAAGCATCTGCTCCGGTGTCTTGCCACTTGATAGCATGTCTGTAACCGAAGGAAGCGTTTTAAGATTCTCTTCGATTTTTTCGATAACCTCATCCGATGTAAAAGGCATGAGCTGAACAATGAATCCGCCTGCGCAGTTTACTGTGTTGTCCTTGTTCATAAGAACTCCAAGACCGACTGTCGATGGAATCTGCTCGGAAACTGCATAGTAATAGGTTAAGTCCTCGGCGATTTCTCCTGTCTGCAGCTCCACCGTTCCAACATATGGATCCTTGAGTCCCATGTCCTTGATGACACGCATGATACCAAGGTCGATAGCGCCTCCCACATCCAGCTTGCCGTTCTTTGGAGGCAAATCAACAACTGCCACATTGGGAAACCCCTTTACCTCACCCTTGCTGTTGGCAGTAACTGTGATGCCCTTCATGGGGCCGCTGCCCTGAATCTGCAAGGTCACCAAATCATCGTCGCCCTTTAGCATAACTCCCATCATAGAACCTGCTGAAAGCATACGCCCTAAAGCTGCTGTTACGATGGGTGATGTATTGTGACGGTCTCTTGCTTCCTCGACCAAATCTCTACTAGTGATGGCGAAGGCTCTGATTGCATCATTAGCCGCCGTCGCCCTAACTATATAGTCACTCATTTTGTTACCTCTCTTGCTATGAAATATAATCTTTCACTATCTTGCTGTGGCTTGTCCATTGTGTCCACATCAAGTATATCTAAAAGCTCAAGTCCACTGTCCTTGATTGCCTTTGTAATCTCGTCAATAGAAAATGCATGTTGCAGATGCTCCTCCTCAAATCTGTCGTAGGTACCATCAGCATTTGCTGCATATATTGTAAGAAAATAGCTGTTATCACGACTAGTTTCGTCGTATTCATTCTCCCAGATGAAGCTGCCCTCTTCCCTGTTTTCAGCTATAGTGCAGGAGCCAAGCTCCTTGAAAAAATGCTCGGTCTTTACATCAAAAACCAATAGCCCCTTTGGGTCAAGATATTGATTTGCCTGCTTGCAAACCTGAAGCAATTCATCGGTAGATGAAAGATAGTTGATGCTGTCGCAGAGACTGACAATCGCCCCAGCTGTACCGTACAGCTCGAACGCTCTCATGTCCTGACATAGATAAAGGATTCCTTCAGAATCCTCGTTAGCCTGTGCCTCTGTAAGCATATCGCTAGAGACATCGATGCCTATCATATCGTAGCCGTAATGCTTGAGACGGCGAGTCATCTGACCTGTGCCGCAACCCAAGTCGCAGACGATTTCTGATGGCATATTGTATTTGTCGAATATTTCTTTGATGTTCTTTGCCCACTCATCGTATGGAATATTATCCATGTACATGTCGTACACCGACGCAAAGCTTGTGTATGCATCCATCCTTAAATCCTCTTAGATAAAAAGCCCGTTATCCCTCTGATGATGGCAAAATCATTTTGGATTTCCTCAACCTTGAGACGGTTTGCCTCCGAGAATCCCACAAGTATGTCGTGATTTGCCTCTGACAGGTAGTCCATAATACCATCGATATCACTCTTGATGTTCTTTGGACATTTGATGTAGTGGCGCTTACCTGCCGTGATGTGCAAGGTATACGTGATTGAAAAATGATGCCAAAGGAACTTGTGCATTGTTGAATACTTGTAAATCCAAATGATGGCATTGATAGGAACTATTGCAACACCATAGCTACTTGTTTCTATGAAGTAATGCTCTGTGATAAACATATCCTCTGTTGCCAACTGAGGAAGAGTCGCAAGCTCTTCTTCTGCTTCTGCTAAAATCTCTGCTGGCTTGCCATAGGCACGGGTCTTGCGCACCGGTGGAGACAGAACAGGAAAAGCAATATAAATACAGAAGATAATTATACTAAGCAAACTGTAAATAGCAAACCCTATAAAGAAAAATCTAAATAATCTTGAAGGGATGTTGGTTGCATCAGGCTCAGAAATACTGAAGGTTGAAACTGTTGACATGATACCCTCGGTATTCCAATCAAGGTCGCTCGCCAAATTGGTGAGAAGCGCCTTGGTTGAGTGAGACTCGTCAAGTATCTCACCTTTGATTTTGATTTCTTTGATTTCTGGGATGCCGTGCTCGCAAGTGTCTGGGTCGAGAAGGACAATCACACACTCAGAATTTATCATGGTGTAATAGTAATATCCCGTGGTGTGGTCTAGCCACTTTTTGGTGTACCCTGTGAAGTTGAGATTTGAAAGATGAAACTTTGCAAAAGTCTCGCCAGAATTGTACATCTTGTGAAGATGAATTTCATCCTCCAAGTAGTATTTTGGTAATAACAAATGACCTACTGGCAAAAAGAAACTGATTGCCAGCAGGATAATGATAAATATGATAGGAGCATAAAGCCTATTTTTGTAGTATGTCCTAATTGATCGGGTGATCAAGTGCTCTAAAGAATCCATTATTGCTCCTGAAACTTACTTGTGGTTCTCACACCACTGATAAATATCTTCGTAAACTTTGTCCCGGTCAAGCTCGTTTAGAATCTCGTGTCTATCACCAGGATAAAGCTTTAAAGTAACGTCTTTGATACCCCCCGCCTTAAGTTGTTCTGCCGCTTCAGTAGTGCCCTTACCAAGATTTCCAACTGGATCTTCTTCGCCGGAAATCACAAGTAGCGGCAAGCTCGTACGCATCTTGCTAACGCACTCCTTGGAACATGCATATTTGGTGGCCTCAATTAGCCCCTTGTATGCGTTGAGCGTAAAGAGATATGCGCAAAGCGGATCGCGCACGTATTTTTCTACATTGTCGGTGTTTTTGGATAACCAAGATTTGGATAAATCCTTGCCATAGCAATCGAATTGCTGGTATGGCTTGCTGTATGTCATATCTCGGATTAAGGTGCTGCGATAATTCTTACCCTTAAATAATGAAAGAAGGGCAACCATAGCAAGACCTCCACCGCAGGTGGATGACTTTTCCTGACCTGTACCCATGATGATTGCACCAGTTAAATCTTCTAGATAGGCTGACTTTACAGACAAAAACTTTCTGAGAAGATATGAGCCCATGGAATGTCCCATAATAAAATATGGAAGCTCCGGAAACGCCTTTCTTGTCATGGCGTAGTGGGCATAGATATCCTCCACCATGTAATCCGATGGATGGGAGCCTGTCATGACTCCAAGCTGGTCAACTGACTCTACAGAATGACCGTGGCCGATGTGATCGTGACCAACCACAACATATCCCTTGGAAGCAAGGAAATTGGCAAATCCATCGTACCTTTCGATGTATTCAAGCATGCCATGAACAAACTGAATCACAGCAACTGGCTCGCCACCCGGCAGCCATTTTCTGCAATGGATCACAGAGTGACCATCACTAGAATTGAATGTGTATACTTCTTGATTCCCCATTAATCTACCTCCCCTTTTGGAATAATTGTAATTGATTTGGGGCTTACATTCAATAAAGTCGGGGTTTTATTTAAAATTCTCTATAATTACTTGAAGAGAACGAGTTCCTCGATATTCGTTGATTGATGGCTCGTAAATTATATCAATGACGGTGCCGTCTGCTTTGCCAGAAAAAAGATTCTGCCACGTCTCTTCATCATATTTTTCGATGATGTTTTTTTCAAACTCTTCAACACCTCTAAACATCAGGCCTGTCATGTTGCCACCGTTCTCGGTTTGAAGGTTGAGCCTGAGATACTGTCCCGCCTTACCCATATATGACAGACGGTTGAGGCCAACATCCTTGAGTGCGAAAAGGGGCTTGCTGTTGCCTGTTCCAAAAGGTGCAAGCAAATCCAATTCATCCACCAAACCCTCTGATATATATGAAAGAGGCATCGGACAATCTATTTTGATTATCTCTTGCATGTCGTCATCCGTAAGGGTGCAGTTAGCGTTAAGTCGCTGGCGCAATTCGTCTATACGATTTTTCTCCAGGGAGACTCCCGCCGCCATAGGATGACCGCCGAACTTGGTAAATACATCCTTTACTGCAGTAAGCTCCTCGAACATGTTGTAGGCTGGGATTGAGCGTCCACTCCCCTTTGCGCCATCCTCCGCATCTGTAATTACAAGCACGGGCTTGTTGTAGCTTTCGCGAATTCTTCCTGCCACAATGCCAGCTAGGCTTTCGTGTAAATCCGGCAGATATAAAACGAGAACTCTGTCTTTGTTGATGCCACTGTTTTCTATTAAATCAATGGCTGTATCGATGCCGTTTTGAGTCATCGCCTTTCGCTGGGTGTTCAACTCCACCAACTCGTTGGCGGCGGTCAAAGCTTTGGCACTGTCAGTCTCCATCAAAAGCTCGATAGCTCGACTTGCAGTATCAAGCCTTCCGCTGGCATTCAAACATGGTCCAATGACAAATCCAAGATGGTAACAATTGATTGCCTTGCCCTTTAGCTCGGTTCGTGCAAGCAGTGCGTTCAGCCCGATGTTTGTAGTGCTTTCTATCGCCTTCATGCCATGATAAACTGTAGCGCGGTTTTCACCCTTTAGCTCCATGACGTCGCAGACGGTTGCGATTGCTGCAAATTGAAGGAAGCATTCGGCCTCACCGGCTGGGATTCCCATAAGCTGATACAACACCTCTGCCACCTTCCACGCCACCTGCGCACCGCAGATTCCCTTGAAGGGATATTGGCAATCGTCGCGTTTTGGATCAACCACTGCATCGGCTTTTGGCAGCTGTTGAACCTTGCCACCATCATCTTCTATAAATGGAACCTCGTGATGGTCTGTGACCACAAATGTCATACCAAGACTCTTTGCCAAATCTACCGCATCAGAAGCTGCGATTCCATTGTCGCAGGTGATGATGAATCTGATTCCGTCATCATACGCCTGCTGCACCATATCAGGATTGATGCCATATCCATCTATCATTCTGTGGGGAACAGCATAATCCACATCGCCCCCGACACGACGGATAGAATTAGTCAAAATATAAGTGGACATGATTCCGTCCACATCGTAATCACCTACAACTCTGATTTTTGTGCCAGCTTCGATGGCTGTCTTTAATAGGTTACAGGCCTTATCCATATCTGCAAAAAGATGAGGGTCTGGGAAATTGTCTAGAGTTGGATGAAGATATTCCTCCATCTCCTCATAGGTTTCCAAACCTCTGTTGACCATCAGCCTGACTGTCACCTGATCCACATCAAGCTGTGCTGCCAATGCCTTAAAATCTGCCTTTTTATTAAGTAAAATCCATTTGCTCATTCATAATCTCCACTAACTTGATTTCCCAACTATGTCGCCGAGACACATCTTTCGAGCTAAGCTCGTTTTTTACTTACTAGGAAAAAGATTTTCCCGGTAAGTAAAAAATGAACAGATAGTTATAACAATATATCTCCTAAAAAAGCGAAAGCACTTCAGAGATAAACTTGTTATAAACTAACTGTTCGTTACTAAGTCTGGATTGTTGTGACTATTGCAGGACCAATCAATAATGAAAACTCCTGCTATTTTGCTAGCTTATGCAAGAGCTGCAGTTATGATAGCCATTGAGTAAACTTCCTGTGCGTTACAGCCTCTTGAAAGATCGTTGATTGGTGCATTAAGGCCAAGAAGAATTGGTCCATAAGCATCGAATCCGCCAAGTCTCTGTGCAATCTTGTAGCCGATATTACCTGCATTGATATCAGGGAAGATGAATGTGTTTGCGTGACCTGCCACTGTAGAATCAGGACATTTTGTCTTGGCAACGCGTGGTGAAACTGCCGCATCAAACTGAAGCTCACCTTCGATATCGAGCTCTGGATATTTTTCCTTGGCAAGCTTTGTCGCCTCGCTCATCTTGTCAACATCCTCGCCCTTTCCTGAACCGAGTGTTGAGTATGAAAGCATTGCAATCTTTGGATCGATACCAAAAATCTTTGCACAAGCTGCTGTCTCGCCTGCGATTTCAGCAAGCTCTTCAGCGTTTGGCTTGATGTTGATAGCGCAATCTCCCATAGCAAGAACCTCACGGTTACCTGTTGCATGGTTACGAACCAAAATGAAGCATGAAGATACAATATTGTTGCCTGGCTTGGTCTTGATAACCTGAAGCGCAGGACGCACTGTATCAGCTGTTGAATATGTAGCTCCGCCTAAAAGCGCATCTGCAACGCCCATCTTTACAAGCATGGTTCCAAAGTAGTTGGCATGCTTGCATGTTTCAGCGGCCTGCTCCATTGTAACGCCCTTGCTTTTTCTAAGCTCACAGAAAAGCTGACACATCTCATCAAACTTATCATAATTTTCTGGGTCGATAATAACCGCACCGCGAATGTTGAAACCTGCATCTTCAGCGGCTGCCTTGATTTCTGATTCTTTGCCGATAAGAATTGGCTGAAGGAAATCTGAACCAAGAAGACGGCTAGATGCCTCAATAATACGTGGGTCTGTACCCTCTGTAAAAACGATTTTCTTAGGATCCTTTTTAAGAATGTCAATTAATGCTCCAAATCCTGCCATTTTGAATTCCTCTTTCTCTTTAATACTATATAGACCTCTTGGAGTAACTCCAATGGGGTGTTAGTTGTTTAAAACTACATTTGATATATTACTCCTTTTTTATGAAAAAAAGGTGGTTTTTTTGATTGTTTTCGATTTTGTACTTTTATGTATTTTATTTGGCCGAAATCCATCCCTCGCCATCGACTGAAACATTGCTTGAAATACTTTCCATATAGGAGTAGCCTGTAGAATCCACGGATGTGCAACCGCCGCTGGCAACGATAGGAACAATCCTGTATCTGACATTGTCGTTTTCATCTATTGTAAACTGAGCTGCCCCGCCTCCGCCAGACTTGATTGTAGGATTGAAAATGAAATTGCCAAGGCTGTAAAAAATAGGCTTGCCGTTGTAATACTCAACCGGTTGCAGACAATGACTGTGCATACCAATAACAGCATCTGCACCAGCATCAATCATCTTGTGTCCGTCGTTTGGCTGGTAGTCAGTGAGCTCAGTGGTGTGCTCGTTGCCCCAGTGAACCATCACAAACAGATAATCAACCTTGCTGTCTGCTTCTTGAATAGCCTTAAGTAAATCCGTCTCGTCGTAGAAACAGAATTCCCCCGGCTGAGAATTCAATATATTCCAGCTTCCAACTGGGATAACGTGACTTGCCGCAAGGAATCCGTAGGTACGTCCAGCAGCATCCTTTTTGACAATAAGCTTGCTTGCATCCTCCAAGCTGTTGCCGGCACCAGTGTATTCTATGTCTGCCTGCTCTAGGGTTGTGAAGGTGTCCGTCAGCGCATCGTGTCCAAAATCTAACACGTGATTGTTCGCCAAGCCAGCTATATCTGTGCCCATGTCAGTCAGTGCTGAAACATAGGATGGATCAACTCTGAAGGTGTATTGCTTGTCAGGAGCCTGCTGCCCTCTAGTGGAAAAGCAAAACTCGTTGTTTATCATGGTAAAATCGGCATCCACAAGAAGTGATTTGACATCAGGACTGATGACGCCATCAATCCCGCTAGTGTTGTAGTTCTTTTGTATGTGCTCGCTAAGTTCAACATCACCGGTGAAAACAATGGTGGTAGTTTTGTCCTCTGATGAAGTCTGCTTATCTGATTCCTGTGATGCCTGAGAATCATCCCCTTGCTCCTGATCCAAAGGTGCTCCCTGACTGATATCATTGCTCTTGGTCGCACCGGTCTTTTCTTGGAGCCACCCATAGAGTTGCTGCCCCTGCTTGCTGAAGGGACCATCATCACAAAATGCGTACCAAGCCACTGCGAATATCAGCGTTATGACTAATAAAGTTTTTATAAGTGCTGTAAAAAATTGCTTCATATTACCTCGTTTATAAATATCTAATGTTGTGGTTGGCTATTCCAACCCATGTACTTATTATGCCAATTTGTAATTCAATCTACAATATCTATATTGACGCAAAAATTGCCCGGACCTTGCTTTAAGCAAAATCCAGGCAACCTTTCTTTTTCAAATTTTTTAGGTTTTTGTTTTTCATCAGAAAAACAAAAACCGTACACAGACCAACATTATCCGAAGGATATATGTTGTCTGGCAAAGCCAGATTCTTGCGGACTTTTCCTTAAGTAGTCCGCAAGAAGTCATGACTTTCTGCTGGCACATATGTATTGCCAGCAAGAATTTAAGCACTTGTATCTGTTGGCTCTTCAAAGAAATGTTGAAATTCCTTTGAAAGCTTTGCGATTTTCTTTGTCTTCTTTTTCTGCTCTTCAATCAAAATATCAATCAAAGCAGTGTTAATTTCTAAGTCGATCTGTAGCTGCTCTAGCTCCTGCTTAGATAATCCTGAAGCTCTCATTCTCTCTGAAATCGCTGTTTGATCAGATAACGCCCTTTCCAATTCGCCATTCTGGCTGAGAATAGTTTGATTATTCTCCATCATTTGATTTAATAAAATCTCAGGGCTATTTTCTCTTTTAATATTATCTTTGTTCTTGCCCATGTTGTTATCCTCCTATTTTTTATCTTACTCCCCTGATTCCCCTTTTCCTTTACATTTAATATTCAACAAAAACAAAGATTTTTTTCCATTTTTTGAAAAATTTTTTAAAAAAATTTATTAAAAATTTATTAAGCGGCTCTTTTCATAACATCCTTCCAGATATCACACATGATTCTAAGATGCTTGAGCGCCTCGTGTAAAAACTCTAAATCTCTATCTTCCTTTCCATGCTTCAGACAGCTTCTGATACGAGAGTAAATCTCATGGAAATTCTTTGACACTTCGTACTTTTCATTAAGTGTGTTTTCCAACTCTTCGATGATTCTATCTGTCTTCTGAATATTGATATCAGCCATATCCATATCATTATTCTCATATGCTTTAATTGCAGTATCACAGAACACGATTGCTCCCTCGTAAAGCATAAGTGTTAGCTCTCCTTGTGAAGCGTTAAGCGCTCTGTTCTTGATATTGGTATCTAAAGCATTCATTGTTTGCATATTATTTTCCTCCTAATGTTGTCTCATTTTTGTCTCACTACTTTGGGGAAATTTGCTTCCCTATATATAGTTCAATAAAATACATTAGGATTTTTCCATTTTTTGAAAAAAAATTGAATTTTAATATCAAATCTAAGAACAATTTATACTCATTTTATGTTCATCACCATCGCTGGACTGATTATCCTTGCAGCTTTTATAAATCTCGGCAATTCCAAATATTTTAAAAGGGCTCCGATAAATCGAAGCCCTTCGTTTTCTAAAAGATATTTGGCTACCGTCGCCTCTATAGCATCTCTTTTGACCCAATGGGTGTGTGGTTGCAACGAAATTTACCACCTCAAATATCTTCTATTTGTATGATTATACTATCAAGAATTTTCTTTTTTGTAAAGAACACCTTTATTTCGCAAATAACTCTGCAGTCGCTTATCACTTATCTTCCATCCTGATATTACTGAATTAGCAAAGACTCCATTTTTACTATCAGTACATATCTTTAACACTATAAAAGAATGGACACCATTAGACAAACTTGATTCAATTTTACGAACAACAATACCTGTATCCTCATGTTTCTCATCTGCAATAATATAGTCAGGATCAAGGATTGCCTGCTTTAATTCAATCAAGACCTCATTGTAAGCATCAGGATGATGATTTAAAATATGCAAAATGGATTTACTCGTTAGCACAACCTTATCAGTATCAATATTATCAGTAATACACTTATACAGCTCCTTGTCTAAAGAACATACTTCTTTAACTTCATTCTCCACCATTCAGGCTCCTAGCAAATACTTTATAAGTGAAGTATAACATAGCTCACCCGAACACGCAATCGTTTTTTGTTCGATATTTTGTTCTGCTTTCTGTGCGAAAAAGCATCTTTAAATACTTGGCGTACTAACCCTTTGGAATACTAAGCATCTTCATATCTTCTCCTGCAACTCCGCTCTAATTGCTTCAACTCTTCGAATAGCATCATCACACTGCCTTTTGCCATCGCTAATCTTGGATTGAACTAAAATATCCGCGACAAATCCATCAAAGAAAAAGTCCGCAAAAGTAAGAAAGTCATTGATATGAATAGAACTGTATCCACTGACATCCCTCAGCTCCTTGCTAAATCTCTGAAGTGCATATCTAGCATCCTCAATCTCTCGCTCTGCATTGCCCATCTTACTGTGCTTCATGAAACCAGAAATCAATCCTCCTCCAAACATATCAAGCAAGCCCCAGTTGCCCGCACTGTCTAAATATTTCCTCGCTGAACGCAGATGATTAAGGGCATTATCTGCAGCAGCTATGGCTTCTTTTATCTCTCTAATTTCTACTTCGTTCATAGTCGTCTCCTTAATGTAATTGGCTTCGCCGATGTGATTAAAAAACTAATAAATTCAAAAGGGCTCCGATAAATCGAAGCCCTCTGATTACTAAACTATTTCTCCAAAAGCATCTTTAAATACTTGGCATATTCCTCCTTTGGGATGCTAAGTATCTTCATAGCTTCTTCTGCAGAAAGATTCAAATTGCTCATTATATTGGAAATATACTCAATACTAGTTTCTGTCCTACCTTGTGTAATTCCTTCAGCTCTACCAAGTGTAATGCCCTCTGCTCTACCTAATGTAATTCCCTCTGCTCTACCCAAGGTAATGCCCTCTGCTCTCCCCTTATTCGTCAAATCTATAACCGCCTTGCACATATCGTAATTCCCTTCCTTGTCCTTATTCGGCAGCTTAACACTTGCATAGTCTCGCATCATCTCTGCAGTGTCTCGCGAAATACTCTTAAACTTATCATTTTTGCTAACCAACTCTGCCATAGCATCACCATCATTTCTCTTGTTAAGAAATTCAAAAAGCTCACTCAACTCAGTCCGATACTCTGGGAACTCCTGCATATCTATGATGGAAAACAGATTGATATTGCAATCATCCACAAGACGCCCAACTTCGGAACTAACCTTTCCAAACATCTGCCGCAACGTGGTTGGCCCGTCCCAAGTCTTGGTGCCCCAGTAAATCGTAACCGTAACTACTGGCTTTATTGTATCACACTTTCTAAATCCAGATAAGTACTCTTGCCCCTCGCATAGCCCGTTAGCCTTGTTGGAGCTAGCTATCATATCAACCTGATCCATGTAATTGATGGCATTGTAAAGCATCGTGCGAACTGGCATCGCATAATGTATGTCCGCCTGATTCTCTATCCCAAGAATCACATAGTAGATATTCTCGCCTTTCTTTATGACTGCTCGTTTTAAAATATCGCGGAACTTCTGAATATTGCGCCGCTTGCCATTCTTGGTGGGTACTACGGCAAGCCCCGCCGAATCGACATCCTCCAAACTCTCCCAGTGAATAACTTCCCTTCCACCGTAAATGTAACCATTGAAGAAATCTGCAAATATCTGCGGATTCTTCATATATTTCTTTGCTTGTGCGTCTCTACTACCCATATGCACTATCTCTTTCTTTCGTTACTATGGTAGTAGTATAACATAGCGCATTCGAACGCGCAATCGTTTTTTGTTCGATATTTTGTTCTGTTTTATGTGCAAATGATTATGGTACCCTTCCTAGCAGGCCTCACTCCTCCACAAAACCTTCCCACTTATCATAAACAAGCCCAGCTTCCGCCCCCTTCTCCGCAAGCACAGCCTGCGTAACATAACCATCAAAATCATTGAGCATCTCAGCCGTAAACACATCCTTGCAAGTTTTCACTGCTTCGGTCAACGCCTTCTTGTTTATATCAAAGGCAAACTCTGGTATTTCTTCTGCAGTGAAAGTATCCCCACCTTTTATAATTGCCAGAACCACATGCGATAATGTCGCCTCGCTCACAAAGCTATTTAAATAACTCATTTCTTCTTTGGTAAAGCTGCAGCCCTCCTTCAACATGTGCTCAACCATCTCTGAGGCTGCATCTTCTGAAAGATATGATATGAATTCATCAGCATCATTAGGAGTGAGTTTCACTCCACTGCGCTGAGCCGCTTTCACTGCTTGACCAAAGGCCTTCTCCGATACCTCACTCTCTATCATGAACAAATCGTCTCTTGTAAATGATTGCCCTGCCGCAACCCATTTTTTCACCATTGAATCAAAAGCATTCTCGCTAATCTTCCCAACCAAGTATTCAAGATCAGAAAAGACCAACTGTCCCCCTGCCTCCAACGTCTTATCGAAAAGCTTCATCGCCATTTCTTCGCCGTGTATACGCCCCATATCTGCCACTTCCTTAAGCGAAAATACAACACCAGCTTCCGTCGCTCTTTCTAATAGATACTTGCCAGCTTCTTTATAAAAAGTAATCCCTGCAAATTCCGCCACCTCAGACGAAGGGCCAAAGGTCTTGATCTGCGAGATAAACTTGATATACTCTTCCTCATCTAGTTGAACAAAATATTCAAAGAAGAATTTCCAATTCATAGGTATAGGAATTATTTCCCCCCGACGATTTGTAAAGTAATCCTCAGGGTATAATTCCTTATCAAGAGCTGCTTCATTTACATAATATTTTTTACGATTATAATGCCCACGGACTGGTGAGGTATCTGCTTCCCAATCGATATCGTCCTCTTCATCATCGTCTTCGTCATCGTCCTCATCATCGAAATCATCATCGTCCTCGTCGTCATCGAGGAATAAGTCATCATCATAATCTACGCCGTCATAATCGATTTCATCAAAGGTGTTTACATCATGAAGAAAGCACTCCTGCGCATCCATCTCGCTTGGATCCAAAACACCATCATGGTTAATATCAAACATTCTGTCAAAACCATCACTGGTAGGTCTATCAAATAATCCCATATGTCACCCTCCAACTGATTATGGTACCATCCCTAGCAGGCCCTTCCAGGGCCAGGTCTGCCCGAGCTCCACAGACCACTCGCTGACGCGAGCAAGGAAGGATTGTAATCGGCTTCGCCGATGATTACTCTTCAGATTGTTGCAACACCGTGGCAACAATCATGAAAAGAAACTTCGCTTTTTCTGATATCGCGTATCTTTAGGACTAATATCTTGATAGTTTCTCAAATCTCTATCCCTATTAATACTACTAACATTTATATCTTTAGCTTCTATCTTATCAGGAATACGTGCTGAGCGATATTCCATTCCACTATTAAGTGTTTTAGGCTTTTTTTGTGCAACTTTCTCTCGACGTTTCTGCTGAATTTTTCTACGTTTATTCTTTATTTCTTCTTGACGTATTTCAGCTATAATTCGTTTTTTACGTTGCTCTGGAGTTTCTTTCTTTTTTTTGCTTTTATTATTTTTATTCTTGATATTGCCTTTTTTTACTGTTTTTTCAACTCTTTTTTTCTCATCTTGCTCTATAGCTTCTAGTATCTGTTCATTATTAATCGCATACGGAAAGTCCAATTCTGAATAATAGCAATTTGATAAATAATACAAATTGCATTTATTGCATTGAAATACTTCTCTTACAACATTTTTCCCATCCTTTGTTTTAAAAGAAACATAGACTTTTAAAATCTGTTGTTTACCACTTCTACACAATTTTTCAAGACATTTATTTGGTCTTTCATCATATAGAAAAAAGGTGCCCTCAATAATTTTTCTGACCTTTCCCTCGTCACTATTAAAATTATGTGCCATATTTGTATTAGGGTTTAGATTTATATATTCTTTTTTAGCAAGGCTAATTCTAGCTTGATTTTCCTTTTTACTTACAATAGTAAAATTTTTCCCACATTTGTCACAATGATATACAGGAAAAGTCAGTATTGATTTCTTTGCATTATTGCTAACAAAAATGTTCTTTCCTTGAATCTTAGAATTATTCTTAGGCTTTATTTTTAATAATTTTTCGGCAACCATTACTTTTTTATCAAACGGACATAGCATATCTATATATTTTTCTTCATATATATCTTCATATTTGGTCATACTTAACCTACCCCCATTTGTCACTATTTAAAACATTAGCAGTCTGCCCGCAACCAACGAGCAGACTGCCAATAATTCCACAGATTAATAAATATTTTCTCATCATAATGGATTACCACACATAGGACATTTTGTTGGAACCTGTCCAACACAAGGCACCTCTGCACCGCACCAAACACAATGAATTGTCACTACACCTCTAATCGTCTTAGTTTTTTTTACTATTATCTTTTTAAACATGCCTGATTCCTCCTTACCATCAATGACATGATTGTTCTAGAAAGTAATCCTGCTGGTCTCGTATAACTATTCCCCTACAGGACTGAGCCATAGGTATATGAAAAAACCTATGGACAGATATCGTACTACCCAGAGGAAGGACCATTTCATTCCGATATCTGCGTAAAAATATGAAAAATATAACAATCAATGGATTGTTTTTAGATATAAGCTTTAATTAGATTAAAAGTCATCGTCCCAGTCTTCATCAAAATCATCGTCATCGAAATCGTCGATTTCATCAAAAGTGTCTACATCTTGAAGAAAGCACTCCTGCGCATCCATCTCGCTTGGATCCAAAACACCATCACGGTTAAAATCAAACATTCTGTCAAAACCATTGCGGGTTGGTCTATCAAATAATCCCATAAGCTACCTCCCATAATAATCTTGTTATATCTCTTGTTAACTCACTTTTTCTCATTTTTTCATAATCACATAGATGAAGCTATCTAAGTCCATGCCATTCCC
>JAEEGJ010005108.1_pt1 | contig 42233 bp, 35 predicted proteins | sample 8958761 | NCBI WGS metagenome assembly JAEEGJ01 (sample SAMN16246546, study PRJNA631951) | gut metagenome | biome: gut microbiome; feature: rumen; material: RS-attached | host: Bos | place: Iran: Karaj | collected 2018-10
AATATATGAAACTCATAAACATATTAATCGTAGTAAAAGATATAGAAAAATCCAGAAAGTTCTACCATGACCTCTTTGGTCTTGAGATGATTCTTGATAGAAGTGGGGACACTTATGTAAAAGGAGTGGCTTAAGCCACTCCTTAATTTAATCCATCTGATTTATATATATTTGTGCTATTTCTTTATCGTCCATCTCAGGGTTGTCGGCGATTAAGGACAAAATATATTTAATTGTAGTTGCATCACATTTTAAGAAGCGGGAAGCTGTTTCTATTTCCGATTCATCTAAAAATCTAATCTGAGAAACTCGATTTTTAACTTCGCCAAGTTCAATATTGTCGTTGTCTCTTTCCCATAATAGCATAAAATCACGCCTCCATTTTTCACTAGACTTTACTGACTTAACTTCTTCATCTAACATACGGGTGAGATCACTTTTGGACTCATCACCTCCAAAGAAGTGAAGAAGTTCCTTTATATCTTCGCTAACATCGTCAGCAGTTCCTTTGGTGTTTAAAACTATCTTTATTGTACCATCTTTTAGTGTTAGTTGAGGATATTCTTTGCATACATTTTCGAAAGTGTATATATGCCTACCTAGACCAAATTCATCATAATCACATATGAATATTACATAACTTTGTTTGAGACGAGAATAGTCCTGTCCCTTGTCAATAACATTGAGATCAATCATGCCTTGATAGTATCGCATACGCTTGGGGAGCTCTTTTTTGTTGGTGGCTTGCATCTCTGTTTATCTTATTTTGCAAGAATACTTAACCTTATAACATGTATAATTATGTAGTACAATAGATACGATTAATAAATATTTGCGAGTAAGGTTATAAAAAAGTATTCTAGGAGGAACTACGATGTATTGTAATATGTGTGGAAAGAATAATGATGCAGGATACCAGTTCTGCGGGTACTGTGGGGCACCACTTCCAACTGGGACAGTGCAGCAGCCATATTCACAGCCAGGAGTGAACCTAAACGGCCAGACATATCCAAATCAAGGAACTAATCTGAATGGGCAGATGTATCCAAACAACGGAACAAGTTTAAACGGCCAGATGTATCCATCTCAGGAAATAACTAATGGACCGCAGGCATTTTCACCATATTCTAAGGTTGAGATGCCACTTACAAGAAAGGAACAGAGAAGACGCGAAAGAGAACTTATGCGTATGCCTGATCCTCTTCGCGAGAAATATAAAAGCCAGTATAATATGGCAAAGATAATTGCAATTATAGTGGTTGTTCTTATGGTTGCCTTAGCTATATTCTTTTATGCTAAAAATTTTGAAGAGCGAGAAAGAGTTAAGGAAATAATGGGAAGTGACTATTACTATTACAACTGGTAGGAAGAATTATGGGACATCTATACTTTATAAGACACGGGCAGACCGTGTGGAATGTTGCTAATAAAATCTGTGGAGCTACAGATATAGAACTTACTGATCTTGGCAGGCAGCAGGCGGCAGAAACAGGAAAATTAATTAAGGAAAGAGGGATAGAGGCGGATGAGATAATTTACTCACCTCTTATCCGTGCTAAAGATACAGCTCTTATTATCTCGGATATATGTGGTATTCCTGCAAGGGAAGAGATAAGACTTAAGGAACAGAACTTTGGTAAATACGAGTCTACTCCTCGTAATGGTGAGGAGTTTAGATTAGCTAAGCGTCAGTGCGCTTACAGCTATGAAGGCGGCGAATCTATGCTTAAGATGGCCCAGAGAATATATAACCTTCTTGATGATATTCTTGCATCAGATAAGACTTATATATTAGTGGCTCACAATGGCATCTCAAGAGTAGTTCACTCTTATTTTAATGACATGACCAATGAAGAATATGCTGATTTTGGCATAAAGAACTGCGATATAGTAGAATATAACTGGTAAATTCTTAAAATTAATAAAAATTATCCGCTTTTTAATCTGATTTTAATCTAACTCACATATTAGATTAATTTTGGATTGTTATTATGTGCATGTAAACAAGAGATGAGACAAACGTCATCAGATAAAAACATACACATAATAGAAAGAGAGGAATTACATTATGGAAAATTTAGAAAAGGTTGAAAAGATTAGAGAGAAGACAGGAGTTAGCTACGAGGAAGCTAAGAAAGCACTTGAGGATGCTAACTACGATATGCTTGATGCAATAATCGAACTTGAGAAGCAGGGAAAGATTAACAAGGCTTCAGGTTCTTACAGCACAGCACTTGCTACAAGCTCAGACGAATTCGAGCAGGCTCAGAAAGAGTACAAGGATTCAATCAAGGGCGAGTCACTTGGTGGAGCATTCGACAGATTCTTTAAGTGGATTGCAAAGCTTCTTAAGCGCTCACTTGAAATCGACTTTGTAGCTTCAAAGGATGGAGAACAGAAACTTAAGTTCCCACTCCTTGTACTTATCTTATTAATCTGCTTCGCATTCTGGATCGTTATCCCAGTTATGATCATCGGTCTCTTCTGCGACTTTAAGTATCGCTTTGAAGGTGTAGATGAAGTTAACGTGAATGTGAATGACCTTTGCGACAGAGCAAGCAATACATGCAATGACATAAAGAAAGATTTTAAGGCTGACTAAGCAGTCTTTACAGGCACACACCATAGGTGTGTGCCAAAGTTATATAGAAGGGAATAGTTAACATGGCAAGAATCCTTATAGTGGAAGATGAAGAGAAGATAGCAAGATTTGTAGAACTAGAGCTAAAGCACGAAGGTTATGAAGTTGGTAAGGCTTTAGATGGTAGAACAGGTCTTGATATGGCTATGGCGGAAGATTTTGACCTTATATTATTAGATATCATGCTTCCTCAGCTTAATGGCTTGGAGGTTCTTAGACGTCTTCGTCAGTCAAAACAGACGCCTGTTATTATGTTAACTGCTAGAGATGCAGTTATGGATAAGGTAGCGGGGCTTGATACAGGAGCAGATGATTACATCACAAAACCATTTGCTATTGAAGAATTGCTTGCCAGAATCAGGGTAGCACTTAAAAAGAGAGGATCAGGCTCGGTTTCTTCTTCGGACGTTCTTGAGATTCGTGAAGTGAGACTGGACAGAGACAGACACGAAGTTACGGTCAAAGGTAATATCGTTGAACTGACAAATCGTGAATTTGAACTCATAAGAGTGCTTATGGAGAATAAGAATATCGTCCTCGATAGAGAAAAATTGCTTAATGAAGTGTGCGGCTATGATTATGTTGGAGAGACTAATATTATAGACGTTTATGTAAGATATATTAGAACTAAAATCGATGATAAGTTCGGAGTAAAACTTATAACAACTGTCCGCGGAGTAGGATATTCTATTAAGGAGTAGTATATGGCAGATAGACCAAGGACAACTTCCATCGCCAACAAAATAAATATGAATTTCTGGCTGAAGAAGCTGACATCATATATCTTTATTGATGTATTTATAATGGGAGCAGCTTTTGCTACTTTTATGTGGTACTGTCAAAATCATCTGACTCAGCCTGACAATATTCTTGAAAGATATTTTATTAGATATGACACATGGCATATAGAGGATATATGTTTCAAGGTTAAATATATAGATGGAACCAGTCAGGTTTTTCCAGCAGGACCAGCTCTTAGTTACTTCCTGCCGGCATTTACCTGCTTAATAATTTTTGAATTGTTAGGCCTCCTTGGAGCTTTATTCCATGCAGGTGAGATAAGAAAGCAGCTTAAGCCACTTAATGACCTTGCTATTAGGACGGAACAGATTTCCAGAGGAAACTTTAGCGATGCTTCAATAAGCGACCTTGAGGTAGCTATTAACCATGTCAATGTTGATAATCCTGAAGTACATGTAAAATCAGGAAATTCCGACCTTACTTCTATAGAGGTGGCTCTTAATAACCTTCTTAAAAAGATGGAAGAGTCAAAGAGGCAACAGACCAGATTCGTATCAGATGCTTCTCACGAGCTTCGTACCCCTATCTCTGTTATACAGGGATATGTTAATATGCTTGACCGCTGGGGTAAGTCTGACCCTCAGGTTCTCGAAGAGGCCATAGAGGCTCTTAAGAATGAATCTGAGCATATGAAGGAACTGATAGAGCAGCTTCTCTTCCTTGCAAGAGGAGACAGTGGGAGACAGAACCTTAATGTGGTAGAGATGGATCTTAATGAGATAGTTACTGAAGTTTACGACGAGTCACTTATGATAGACCCTGACCACGAATATAAACTGGTGGTAAATGAAATGCAGCCATGCAACTTTACCGGTGATATTGCCATGGTAAAGCAGTCTATGCGTATCCTGGTTCAGAATGCAGCAAAATATTCTGGAAAAGGGGATACTATCAAGCTTTCTGCTAAGAAGGAAACTAATGGGGTATCATATACAGTTCAGGACGAAGGAATCGGTATGACAGAGAGTGATGTGAGCCATATCTTTGAAAGATTCTACAGGTCGGATGTGGCTAGAAATAGTGAGTCGGGAGGCTCAGGACTTGGTCTTTCTATAGCAAAGTGGATTGTAGATGCTCATAGAGGTTCTATCGACGTGCTCTCAAGAGAAGATTTTGGTACAAGATTCACAGTACATTTTCCTAATAATTTGAAGTAATTTTATCCAAAATATGTTATTATTTAACGTATATTAAAAGTATAAAGGGTAAGATTTATAATCGCATATATTAGGGGGAAGGAATTATGGATTTTCAGACTATAGTTGATAGTGTCCAGACTATGGCTTGTATCGTTTCTGTTGAGAAGAAGCCAAACAATTCATATGGGGAGATACGTCTTGTTACGGGTAATGAGGCTTATATTGCTTCTATAGAGCATCCTGCGCCAGGAACGGCCATGCTCACGGACAAGTTTGTACCTAATACTCCATATACCAACTATCTAACAAGGGACACTAATTTCGAGGATTTCTCCTACCGCAGCGCAGTTAATAAAAAATGCCTGCATTCATATGTCCATCCGGACAGAATGGATGTATGGTTTAATATGATGTTTATTCCATTATGGCCAGATGATGGTGATATATGCTACTGTATGTATCTTATGGAAATTGATTTCAAGCCAGACACTTCTAACATGTCTGTTATTTCTTCTGATGTATCTTCAGCCGTTATTGAAACATGTATAAAACTTAGTGGTACCACTGATTTCTCTGCTACAATCAAAGATGTAATTAAGGATATACGTGATCTTTGCGACGCGGAGCACTGCTGTATTCTTACTGTTAATGAATATGAAAGAAGCTGCGAGAATCTTGGCGAGGCATTTGGACCTAATACAAAATTGCTTTCTATGGATACATATCTTGACGATGGTTTCTATGATATTGTTGAAACCTGGCCAGGAACCATAGCTGGTAGTAACTGCCTTATTATAAAAGATGAGAAGGATATGGAAATCGTCAAAGAACGTAATCCGGTCTGGTATGAATCTTTATCTGCTGCAGGCGCCCATAATATTGTTCTTTTTCCTCTTAAATCAAGAGGCGAGCTTCTTGGTTATATGTGGGCTATTAACTATGACAAGGAACGTGCAATAAAGATTAAGGAAACCTTGGAAGTTACAACATTTATCCTGGGTTCTGAAATCGGTACACACCTCCTTCTTGATAGACTTAGATATCTTGGTTCGAAGGACTTACTTACCGGAGTTATGAATCGTAATGAGATGAATAACTACGTTGATGATTTATGCAGCGGCAAGTACCCTGGTGTCTCAGCTGGTGTTATTTTCGCTGACCTTAACGGACTTAAGGAAGTTAACGACGTTGAAGGGCACAATGCTGGCGATATCCTTCTTAAGAACGCTGCCAATATTCTCTGCAATGTATTTGATGAAAAGCAGATATTCCGTGCCGGCGGCGATGAATTCTCTATTATTCTCACAGATGTTACAGAGGAAGAAGTTGATAAGAAGATAGCTAAGATTCATGAACTTTGTGAAAAGAGCGGCAATGTTTCTATATCACTTGGAGGATGTGTTGAAGAAGATAGCCGCAATGTTCGTATGGCTCTTAGACTTGCTGATGAGAGGATGTATGAGAATAAGAAGAAGTATTATTCTCAGTTTACTAGTAGAGAAAAAGGCCGTGGCAAAGACCGCTCTGTTAAGGAAAGCGAACTTCTTCGTAAGATGAATTATGACCAGCTTACTGGTCTCCCAAGTATGTCATTCTTCTTTAAGCTCGCTGAAAGTGCCCGCGGGAAGATGCATGAAGATGGCGTTAAATCTGCAGTACTCTTTATAAATCTTCATGGCATGGGAGACTATAACAAGAAGTATGGCTATATTGAAGGCGACAAGTTGCTTAAGGAAGTGGCTATGCTTTTATCTGATGCATTTGACTCAGAGAGTTGTAGCCGTTTTGAACAGGACCACTTCGCAGTATTTACTGAGATGGAAGGACTTGAAGAGGCACTTAATGATATATTCAAAAAACTTCGTTCACATGAGATGAGAAAAACTCTTCCTATGTCAGTTGGTATCTACCCTGATGATATAGGTATGGTTGAAACCTCTCTTGCCTGCGATAGAGCAAAATACGCGGCAAACAGTATTAAGAATGCTAAAACATCAAGCTTCATTTACTATGATGAAAAGATGCTTAAGCGTGAACTTAGTAATAAATATGTTATCGATAACCTTGACAGGGCTATTAAAGAGAACTGGATAACAGTATTCTATCAGCCTATTATTCGTTCAACTTCCAGAAAGGTCTGTGACGAAGAGGCTCTTGCAAGATGGATTGACCCAGAAAAGGGTATGCTTTCTCCAGCAGACTTTATTCCTATTCTTGAAGATACAAAGCTTATATATAAGGTGGACCTTCATATAGTTGATGTTATTATCGAAAACTATAAGAAGAGAGTTCATGATGGTATGGGTGTAGTTCCTGTATCAGTTAACTTATCAAGAGCTGACTTTGATATGTGCGATATAGTTGAAGAAATCTGCAACAGAGTAGATGCTTCGTCTATGCCTAGAAATCTTCTTACCATTGAGATTACTGAAAGCTTAATTGGCGAGAATATGGATTACATGAAGGAGCAGATTAAGCGGTTCCAAGATCTTGGTTTCAGTGTATGGATGGATGACTTTGGAAGTGGATATTCATCACTTAACTTATTGCAAGAGTTACAGTTTGATGTAATTAAGTTTGATATGCAGTTTATGAGACAGTTTGATGCTAGCCCTAAATCAAGAGTTATGCTTGCTGAGCTTATGCGCATGGCAGTAAGACTTGGTATCGAAACTGTTACTGAAGGTGTAGAGACTAAGGAACAGGTAGACTTCCTTTGCGAGATAGGATGTACAAGGATGCAAGGATATTACTTCTGTAGGCCTATTCCTAAAGAGGAAATTTACAGAAGATACAGAGAAGGAATCGCCATCGGATTTGAAGATGCTAGAGAAACTCCATACCATTCGATGCTTAGTGCAACTAACCTATATGACTTTGCTTCCAAGTCAAGTAATGATCAGGGACTTGACAGAATTTTCTTTAATTCAAGACCTGTAATTATTGTTGAAAATGATAATAATAATCTTAAGGTGGTTCGTTCTAATGAAGCGTACAGAGACTTTGCCAAGAGATATAACCTTCTTGGTAGTGAGAACGAATCAGCATATATTTCAGACTTAAAGGGTGATATAAATAATATTCTTTGTAAGGCTGTTCTTGACTGCGAGAAGACGGGACAGGATGTGTTTATTAATGAGGTAATAGATACTGGAGATTCTTTTCATGGATTAGTTACCAATGTTGCACATAATGAATTAAAAGATATATATGCATATGCATTTGTACTATTTGGTATAACACCTAAACCGGAAAAAGGTCTTACCTTCACAGGAGTTGCCAAGGCACTTGCAGTTGACTATATAGATATTTATCAGGTTGATCTAGATACTGAAAAGTATATTCAGTACGAGCCTAATAAAGAACTTGTTGATATTTCTATAAAGAAGACCGGAGATGATTTCTTTGCAACCAGTGCGGAGGATGCGCTTAAGTTTATTTATGAAGATGATAGAGATGGATTCCTTAAGACATTTACTAAAGAGAATGTTGTTAAAGCACTTGAGGAACATGGTGTATTCTCCTATATTTATAGGGCTGAAATATATGGCGGCTGTATATATGTGAATATGAAGGCGCTTAAGCTTGCAGGAGAAGGCAATCAGATTATCATCGGTGTTAACAATGTTGATGGCCAGATGAAAGAGAGAGAGGCTCTTGAGAGACTTAAGGAAGAACAGGCAACATATTCACGTATATCAGCTCTTATGGGAGACTTTATAGCAATATATACTGTTGATCCTGATACATGTGCATACATGGAATATTCATCATCTAAGGAATACTCTGAAGCTGGAATAAGTAAGATGGGCGTTGATTTCTTTGCTGATTCTAAGGAAAATTGTAAGGGTGTGATTCATCCTGAAGATTATGACTCGCTTATGGAAGTGCTTACTAAAGAGAACTTTATAAAGCAGACTGAAGGTGGCAAAGTGGTGGCTCATAAGTATAGAATGATGCTTGGTTCTGAATATAAGTGGCTAACACTAAGAGCTGGTCTTATTAAAGAAAAAGATGGTATGCAGTTTATTGTAGGGGTTGCATTTTCATAGCTTTGTAGATGAAAATATAGAACTACATAGATAATATACGATATATTAAAAGTACGATTTATAGGACTAAACCTCCTGTATATTAAAAGCATAGAAACGAAAAATTGTTTGTAGGCTTTTAATACAGGAGGTTTTTGTTATGAAAAAGATAGTACTTGGTTTGATGGTTATGATGGTAGTTTTCTTTGGGGTAAAGGCATATGCATCAGGAAGAAGCGAGAGAAATGAAAAATTAAAAGAACAGGATAAGAATGCATATTATCTTGAACTAGAAGAGAGATATACAGTAGTTCTTAGACATACACTTGAAAGTGATGGTTATATCAATGCTGGGATTACAGTTACATCTGTTATAAAGGCAGGGACAGGAAGAGATTATACAGTGGCAATTCATCATGATAGTTTTGAATATCTTTCAGACGAAGAGATAGCTACTTACGAGGAAAGACTTGAACAGGTACAGTTTCCAGATGAGTTTTGCAGTATAGATGTAACTATTCAGGGATAAATTGCTGGTTATCAGCCATATGTATTGCGGGTGATAAACAACATATAATGCCAAAAGTGTTTTATAGGTGCAATTTAGAGGAGTATAGAGTATAATATTTACTGGTTTATTTTGGGCAATAACGAAAGGATAAACATATGTATACTCCAAAACCACTAGATAAATATAGACATTTTAAGGGCAAATGCTATCAGGTACTTTGCATAGCAGAAAATTCAGAAACTTCTAATAAAGAAGTAATATATCAGGCTCTTTATGCGCCATATAAGATATATGCCAGAGACCTTGATATGTTTATGTCTAAGGTTGATAAGGAAAAATATCCTGATGCAGGGCAGGAATACAGATTTGAACTTCTTGATGATGAAGGCTTCGTTGTAGAAAGAAAAGATGTAGATGCAGTTGCTGAAGCTGTAGCAGAAGTGGAAGCTAAGATCGAAGCTGGAATTGAAGCTGGAATAGAGGCAGGAATTGAAACTGGAATAGAAAACGGTATCGAGGAAGAGTCTCAGCAGGTGGAAACAGTGGCACCTGAGGAAGAAAAACCTGCGGCTCCTGTAGAAATGCCTGCAATCAATCCTATATTAGAGAAGTTCTTAGATGCAGATACAGTAGATCAGAAACTGGAAATACTTAATGACGAAAAGGATAACCTTACACCAGAGATTCTTACACCTATTGAACTTTCTATAGGTATGGAACCTCAGGAAGGTGAAGCAGTTCAAAGATATAGAGAAATAAAGAACTATTTATACATAAAACAAAAATACGAAAGACAGCACAGATAGTCGCATATCAGCGGCGCTGCTGCTGGTATGAGGTGACGTTATGGCTTATAGTTTAGAAAAAAGATTAGTAATTGGAGTTTCATCAAGAGCACTTTTTGATCTGTCTATGGAGAATTCCATATTTGAAAAAGAAGGTGTTGATGCTTACTGTAAGTATCAAGTAGAACATGAAAATGAACCTCTTAAGCCTGGACCAGGATTCTCGCTTATTAAGGCACTTCTTAATATTAATAAGCTTCCAGGTCAGGAAGGCAGAGTTGAAGTAATTATTATGTCACGTAATAGTGCAGATACTTCACTTAGAGTTTTCAATTCAATCGAGCATTATGGCCTTGATATTACAAGAGCTGCTCTTGCAAGCGGTGCAAGCCTAGCACCATACCTAAGTGCATTTAAAACTGACCTCTTCTTATCAGGTTATGAAGATGATGTGGTAAGTGCTATAGAAGGCGGAGTTGCAGCTGGTATTATTTGCTCAGATGGGATACATGTATATGATGCTAATAAAGAAATCGGACAGATTCGTATAGCCTTCGATGGGGATGCAGTTCTTTTTTCAGATGAGTCTGAAGAGATATTTCAGAAGCAGGGCCTGGAAGCATTTGAAGAGAATGAAAGGGCCAATGCTACAAACCCTATGAAGGCAGGTCCATTTGCAAAACTTCTTAAGACTATATCAGATCTTCAAAAGGAGTTTCCACAGGACCAGGTACCTATTCGTACAGCTCTAGTTACTTCTAGAAGTGCACCAGCGCATGAAAGAGTAATAAGAACACTTCGTGCATGGGAAGTAAGAATAGATGAGGCATTCTTTCTTGGAGGAGTATCTAAGAAGGAAGTGCTTGAAGCATTTGGAGCACAGATATTCTTTGATGACCAGGTAGCACATACCAGGCCAGCAAGTGATGTGGTTCCAGCAGCTGTAGTACCAAGTAAGGTTACAGCTGGTAAATAAAAAGGAAAGGTTTTTTACAAGATGAAAATTAGCGAGATATTAAAATCAGGACAGCCAACACTTTCTTTTGAAGTGTTCCCACCAAAGACAAGTGATGGCTTTGAAAAGGTTAAGTGTGCTACAGATGCAATAGCAGATCTTAAGCCTGACTTTATGAGCGTAACTTACGGAGCAGCAGGTACAACTAAGGGATTTACAACAGAGATAGCAGCCAGTGTTAATAGTAAGGGAGTAGCAAGTCTCGCACATCTTACATGTGTCAATGCATCAAGAGAGTCTTTAGATGAACAACTTGAAGCTTTCAAGGCGCAGGGTATTGAGAATATATTGGCGCTTCGCGGCGACCTTCCAGAAGGTGTAGCTTCAACAGATGATTGGAAATATAAGCATGCTAGTGAACTTATTCCAGTAATTAAGGAACACGGCGACTTCTGCGTGGGTGGTGCATGTTATCCAGAAGTACATCCTGAATCAGCAGACAGCTGGTCAGATATAGATAATATGAAGTATAAGGTAGAAGCAGGCTGCGACTTCCTTACAACTCAGATGTTTTTTGATAACAATATATTCTTTAACTATTTATACAAACTTCGTGATGCAGGTATAAGAGTACCTGTAGTTGCTGGTATTATGCCTGTAACCAATGCAAAGCAGATGGAGAGAATCCATAAATTAAGTCAGGCATTTTTACCACATAGATTTGTAGCTCTTCTTGATAAGTTCCATGACAACCCAGCGGCTATGCGCCAGGCTGGTATAGCTTATGCTACAGAGCAGATAATAGACTTAATAGCTAGTGGAATAAACAATATTCACATATATACAATGAATAAGCCGGAGACAGCAGCAGAGATTCAGGAGAATCTTTCTGAGATTATACCTTCATGCAAGAAGAATTAACTTATCCAACTACACCTTTACTTGTAAAGGCTGATGATCTTCCCATTGACCCTTATGAAGTGCTTAGATATATAGGCTACAGAAAGGATCAGGTAACAGAGGAAGATATAAAACAAGTTAATGAGAGAATAAAGAAAGCAAGACCTTTTATAGCACCGAAAGCGTGTTATAGAAGGTTTAATGTGCTTGTAAAGGGAGATGGATATATAGAGCTTCCATATGGAGAAGTTTTATCTAAAGACCTTACAAAAAATCTTACAGGTTGTGATTCTATATTTATGATAGCTTGCACTATTGGACCTCTTTATGACCGCAATATGGTTAAGAACAGGCGTATATCTATGGCAGAAGCATCTTACCTTCAGGCTATAGGGGCTGCAGCAGTTGAAGATGTAGTTGATATACTTAACAGGGAACTTGAAAGACAGGTTAAGGAAGAAGGCAAGACTTTAAAACCAAGATACAGTCCTGGTTTTGGAGACTATACACTTGAAAATCAAAAGGGACTGTTTCAGGTCTTAGCGCCAGAAAAATTCACAGGAATAACCCTTATGAATACACTTATTATGGCACCTGAGAAATCGGTCACAGCGATTATAGGAATAAAGAACTAGGAGACATTAATGAAATTTACTGAAAAGTTATACGATGGATTTACATATTTTGATGGAGGCTGCGGAAGTATACTGCAGGCACAGGGCTTACAGCCAGGTGAACTTCCTGAAACATGGAATGTTAACCACGCAAGAATCATACAGCAGATGCATTTTGATTATCTCCTTAGTGGTGTCAATGTTCTAACAACTAATACATTCGGTGCAAATCCATATAAGTTTGGTGATGAGGGAGAATATTCTTTAAAGGCTGTTATATCTGCAGCTATTAACAATGCAAGAATAGCTATAGAAGCAGTAGAAAAGGGAGTGGACCTTGATGGCAATCCTCTTAGCGAGGAAGACCTTAAGCTTGTTGCTAAGGACCACTTTATAGCTTTCGATATTAGTTCACTTGGTAAACTACTTAAGCCAATTGGTAATCTTGATTTTGAAGATGCAGTTACTGCATTTAAGGCAGTTGTTAGAGCTGGTGTAGATTCTAAACCAGACTTAGTTCTTGTTGAAACTATGACAGATGGTTATGAGGCTAAGGCATGTATACTTGCTGCTAAGGAAGAGTCTGACCTTCCTATAGTTTTAACATGTGCATTTGACGAAAGTGCGAAGCTTCTTACAGGTACACCACCTAAAGCTGTAGTAGCTATGGCAGAAGGTCTTGGAGTTGTAGCTGTTGGTATAAACTGTTCACTTGGACCAGAACAGATGATTCCCGCTGTTGAAGAGATAGCAGAGTATGCATCAGTTCCAGTTGTATGTAATCCGAACGCAGGTCTTCCTCGTTCAGAAAACGGAAAGACTGTATACGATGTAGGACCAGATGATTTTGCAGAGTCTATGTCTAAGATTATAGATGCTGGCGCTGTTGTTCTTGGTGGATGCTGCGGTACTACACCTGCTCATATAAGAGCACTTAATATTATGTCTAGAAGTAAGACTCCTTCTAAGATTACAAAGAAGAACCACAGCATAATTACTTCATATACACATGCAGTAGAGTTTGATAAGAAGCCTATTCTTATAGGTGAAAGAATTAACCCAACAGGTAAAAGTAAGTTTAAGCAGGCTCTTCGTGACCACAATATTGATTATATTATTCAGGAAGGTTTAACTCAGCAGGATAACCATGCTGACGTACTTGATGTTAATGTAGGTCTTCCTGAAATAGACGAAGTTGCTATGATGGTGGAAGTTGTAACAGAGCTTCAAAGTGTTACAGATCTCCCACTTCAGATAGATACAACAGACCCTATAGCTATGGAGAAAGCTCTTCGTATCTACAATGGTAAAGCCATGGTTAACTCTGTTAATGGTAAGGAAGAGGTTATGGAAGCTGTGTTTCCACTTGTTCAGAAATACGGTGGTTTCGTAGTTGCTCTTACTATTGATGAGGATGGTATACCAGATACCGCTCAGGGCCGTATAGAGATTGCTAAGAAGATATATAAGAAGGCAGCAGAGTATGGTATCGATAAGAAGGATATTATCGTTGACCCACTATGTATGAGTATCTCTGCTCAGCCTGATTCAGCACTAGTTACTTTAGAGGCTGTAAGACTTATTAGAGATGAACTTGGCGGAAAGTCTTCCCTTGGTGTATCGAATATTTCATTTGGTCTTCCACAGAGAATTATAGTAAATAGTAACTTCTTTACTATGGCTATGCAGTGCGGGCTTAATGCAGCTATTATGAACCCTAACTCAGTTGAGATGATGAAGGCATATTATAGTTTCAATGCCTTATCTAACATAGATAACAACTGCGGCGAATATATTGAATTCGCAACATCCATACCGGAAACTACGGTAGTCTCTCCCAGCGGGGCTGCAGCAGGATCTGCAGACCAGGTAAAATCCGCTGGCGCAGGCGGTGCTAACAAAGATCCTCTTATTGAAGCTATTAACAGAGGACTTAAAGACAGGGCTGCATCTATTACAAAAGAATATCTTGAATCAAAAGAATCTATAGAGATTATTGATGGTTATCTTATACCTGCTCTTGATATTGTTGGTAAGGGATTCGAGGCTAAAACTGTATTCCTTCCACAACTTCTTATGGCGGCAGAGGCTGCATCGGCAGCATTTGACGTAATAAAGGCTAAGATGAATGAAGCAGGTGGTGATTCTGAGAAGAAGGGTAAAGTAGTTATGGCTACTGTTAAGGGAGATATCCACGATATTGGTAAGAATATTGTTGTTACTCTTTTAGAGAACTACGGCTATGAGGTCTTCGACCTTGGAAAGGATGTTCCACCAGAGCTTATAGTAGAAACGGCTAAGGCCAATGATTGTAAGATGGTAGGTTTAAGTGCCCTTATGACTACAACAGTTCCTTCTATGGAAGAAACAATTAAGCTTCTTCATGAAGAGGGAGTAGATACTAAGGTTGTTGTTGGTGGTGCGGTTCTTACTCAGGAATATGCTGATATGATTGGCGCTGATAAGTATGCTAAGGACGCCATGGAAACAGTTAGATACGCAGAAGAACTTTTTGCAAAATAAAGATTCTTGTATAAAGGGGATAATTATATGAAGAAAGTAATAATATCAATTACAGCACTTGCTCTTATATTAACTATATTCTTAGTTATTATGAAGATGGAGTATGGCAAGATAGCTGATAAAACTGGAGGTAAGACTCAGGTTTCAGCAGAGACAGAAACTACTGATGAGTCAGTAGAAGAAGCTGATGATAGTTCAAAAGGTCCACAACCTCATCAGTATCCAGAATATACTCCAGATCAGGTTACTAAGCCAGAAGGACCAGCTATAGCTACAGATGATCTTGCTGTTTTAGCTGCTTCTGAGAATGATACTGCAGGAGCAGGGGAAAGTACTGATGGAGAAACTTTATCTGGAACTGCAGGTATGGTATCAGCTCATGGACTTGATTTCTACAGAGTATCTAGAAATCAGATTGGTATTCTCTGGTCAGAAGATACAGACCCAGAAGTTGTATCATATACAATTTACAGATGTAGCGTAGTTAATAATGTAGGAGCTGGTGACTGGGTAAAGCTTGCAACTGTTAACAGTGATGGAGTTAATGGTGGAAGTAAGAACGCTTACATAGATGTTTTATCTGATACTAAACCGGTACAGTATGGTTATGGTGTTCTTGCAACACTTAAGGACGGTTCTACATATACATCAGCTGGTATAGAAACTATAGTAGCAAGTAATATCAGAGTATGTATTGATCCAGGGCATTTTGCAGGAAGAAATACGGTAGATGGACAGTACAGATACTGCGAAGGCAACTTCTCGCTGGTTATTGCAGGAGAGCTTGGAAAGAGACTTCATGCTTATGGAATATCATGTTCTTATACCAGAACAGGCCCAACTATAGCAATAGGTGGCTATGCTAACGAAGAGCTTGATGGATATCATATTAAGCTTCGAGGCCAGTACGCAGCAGTAGATGGATGTGATTTATTTATATCCCTCCATACTAACTCTAATCAGGACAATGCCCACGGCTATCCAACATTCTCACAGCCTAAGTCTATTAACCATCCACTTGTAATAGTTAATACACTTGCATGTAATAACCAGACTGCTCTTAATGTAGCTAACTCAATAGGAATCAACCTTGTTAATGCTAACTATAAGGCTAATCTTTCGACTGTTACAAACTATGCCAGCGCAGCGGTTGGTCAGGTTCCTGGCTGGGATAACAATATTAATGACTCACTTAATGTTAATGGTATGACCTTATGTAGACTTAATAATAGTGGTAAGGACTACTATGGAGTACTTAAGGGAGCAACAGAGGTAGGCATACCTGGTATGATAGTAGAGCACGGTTTCCATTCTGTGCCAGAAGTAAGATATGCTGCTATGCAGGGCGGGCTTGCTGGTATATGGGCTGATGCAGATGCCTATGGTATAGCATATGGCTTTGGATTTGTAGATAAGATATCTTACTAACTTAGTCTGCAAACAGTTGATATTACTGATATATCAATAGCTGCGATTAATTTTGGAACAACAATTAGAAAAATAAATTATTTAAAAAGGCTTTATACTTGGTAAAGCTTTTTTCTTGTGATATAATTTTGCTCGGTAACGTTTTTTTGATACATGAATACTTGTATTATTATTATGCGGAGGATATAAATATGTATTCACTTGAAGAACTTAAGGCTGTTGACTCAGAGATCGCTGAAGCTATAGTTGCAGAATCTAATCGTCAGAACAATCACATCGAACTTATCGCTTCTGAGAACTGGGTTAGTCACGCTGTTATGGCTGCTATGGGAAGTGTGCTTACTAACAAGTATGCTGAGGGTTATCCAGGAAAGAGATACTACGGCGGATGCGAATGTGTAGATGTTGTTGAGACACTTGCTATTGAAAGAGCTAAAGAATTATTCGGATGCGAATATGCTAACGTTCAGCCACATTCTGGCGCACAGGCTAACCTTGCTGTACAGTTTGCAGTATGTAAGCCAGGCGACACAATTATGGGTATGAACCTTGATCACGGCGGACACCTTACACACGGTTCTCCAGCGAATATTTCAGGAACATATTTTAATATAGTACCTTACGGTGTTAACGACCAGGGCGTTATTGACTATGATAAGGTAAGAAGTATCGCACTTGAGTGCAAGCCACGTATGATTATTGCTGGTGCAAGTGCATATGCTAGAAAGATTGACTTTAAGAAGTTTAGAGAGATAGCAGATGAAGTTGGTGCAGTACTTATGGTTGATATGGCTCATATCGCTGGTCTTGTAGCAACAGGATATCACGAAAGCCCTATTCCATATGCTGATGTAGTAACAACTACAACACATAAGACACTTAGAGGACCAAGAGGTGGTCTTATCCTTTGTAAGAGCGCTGAGGTTGCTAAGGAGTTCAACTTCAACAAAGCTATATTCCCAGGTATTCAGGGTGGCCCACTTATGCATGTAATTGCTGCTAAGGCAGTTTGCTTTAAGGAAGCTCTTTCACCTGCATTTAAAGAATACTGCAAGGGCATCGTAGACAATGCTCAGGCACTTTGCAAGGGACTTCAGTCAAGAGATATGAAGATTGTATCTGACGGTACAGACAATCACCTTATGCTTCTTGATCTTACACCTTATAACCTTACAGGTAAGGAAGTTGAGAAGTGGCTTGATGAAGCTCATCTTACAGCTAACAAGAATACAATACCAAATGATCCACAGAAGCCATTTGTTACATCAGGTATCAGACTTGGTACTCCTTCAGTAACAAGCCGTGGAATGAATACAGAAGATATGGACAAGATTGCTGAAGCAATTGCAATTATTGTTAAAGAGCACGAGGAAGGAATTCCAAAGGCTAGAAAGATAGTTGAAGAGTTAACAGCAAAATATCCATTAAAGTAATCATTTGAAATAACAGAATAAAATTTAGCATGCAACGGGGGAATGTGTAATGGATATTACATGCTCACGTTGCATGTTTTTATGATGTATAAAATATGATATATCGGTAGAGGGTATATATCATTCAGAAAGGATTAGAGGAAAATGAGTAAATTAACAGAGATCCGCTGGCACGGTAGAGGCGGACAAGGCGCGAAGACTGCCGCACTCCTTTTGGCAGACGTATGCTTCAAGATTGGTAAGAATGTACAGGGCTTCCCAGAATACGGTCCAGAGCGTATGGGTGCTCCTATCACAGCATTTGACAGAATTAGTGATAATCCAATCAGAGTTCACAGCAACATATACGAACCAGATTTCGTAGTAGTAGTTGATGAAACACTTCTTCATACTATTGATGTTACTAAGGGACTTAAGAAAGACGGCGCTATCCTTATTAATACAGACAGAAAGGCTGAGGACCTTATGCCACAGCTTAATGGATATAAGGGCAAGGTATTTACTATAGATGCTAGGGAAGTTTGTATGAAGACTCTTGGCAAGTATTTCCCTAACACACCTATGCTTGCTGCTGTTGTTAAGATAACAGGTCTTATGGAACCAGAGAGATTCCTTACAGAGATGGAAGAATCACTTAAACATAAATTCGCTAAGAAGCCAGAAGTGCTTGAAGGTAACATGAAAGCACTTAAGTTGGCGCTTGAGGAGGTGCACTAATGGCATTAAAAGCATGTCAGATTAACGACGAAACAAAATGGCAGGATCTTACTGAAGGTCTTCAGATATATGAGCCAGCTACTTCTAAGACATTTGAAACAGGTGAGTGGAGAACTCAGACTCCTGTATTTGATGAAGAAAAATGTAAGCAGTGCTTACTTTGCGTACCATATTGCCCAGACAGCTGCATTCCTGTAGTTGATGGAAAGAGAAGAGCATTTGACCTTATGCACTGCAAAGGATGCGGAATATGCGTTAAGGCTTGCCCATTCGATGCAATATCTATGAAACCAGGTAAATAAAGAAAGGTACGGTATTACAATGAGAATTAAGAATAGAATGTCAGGTAATGAGGCACTTGGTCAGGCAATCAGACAGATTAATCCTGATGTTATGCCAGCATTTCCTATTACACCATCAACAGAGATACCACAGTTTGTATCTAATATGATTGCCAACGGAGAAGTTACAACACACTTTATTCCTGTTGAAAGTGAGCACAGTGCTATGAGTGCGGCTCTTGGTTCTGAAGCGGCAGGCTGCAGAACTATGACAGCTACATCATCATGTGGTCTTGCACTTATGTGGGAGGAACTTTACGTAGCAGCTTCTTCAAGACTTCCAATAGCTATGTGTGTAGTTAACAGAGGTCTTACAGGCCCACTTAATATCAATGCTGAGCACTCTGATTCTATGGGTGCAAGAGATTCAGGCTGGATTCAGATTTATGCTGAGAACAACCAGGAAGTATACGATAACATGCTTCAGGCTCACAGAATCTGCGAGCATGAAAGTGTAAGACTTCCTATTATGATTTGTCAGGATGGATTTATCACATCACATGCTGTTCAGAACATCGTACTTGAAGATGATGCTGAAGTTAAGGCATTTGTTGGTGAATATAAGCCAGAGCATTACCTTCTTAAGGCTAATGAAACTATGGCACTTGGACCATATGCTAACAGCCCATACTGTATGGAAGCTAAGCGTGCACAGGCTGAAGGTATGATTCAGGCTAAGAAGGTTATTCTTGATGTTGCTAAAGACTTCGAGAAGATGACAGGTAGAAAGTATGGCTTCTTCGAAGAGTACAAGCTTGCTGATGCTGATTATGCAGTAGTTGCTATCGGTAGTGCAGCTGGTACTATGAAGGATGCAATTGATAAGCTTAGAGAAAAAGGCGTTAAGGCTGGACTTCTTAAGGTTAGAGTATTCAGACCATTCCCAGGTGAGGAGATGGCTAAGGCACTTGAGAACTGTAAAGCAGTTGCAGTTATGGATAGATGCGAAAGCTACAGCACACAGGGCGGACCTCTTGGAGCAGAGCTTATGTCAGCTATGTATAGAAACAAGAATAAGGCAGAAGCTATTAATATTGTATATGGTCTTTCAGGCCGTGATGTAACAGTTAGCGATATGGAAGGTGTATTTGAAAGACTTGCTGATATTGCTAAGAACGGTGTTAAGGATAAGCAGTATACATACCTTGGACTTAGAGGTTAATTAAGGGAGATTATTAATATGGCAACAACATTTGATTTTAAAGAAATTCAGAGCCGCGAAGACAGACTTGCTCCAGGACACAGAATGTGTGCAGGTTGCGGCGGTACAATAGCAGTTAGAAACGTACTTAAAGCTCTTCACCCAGGGGACAGAGCAGTTGTAGGTAATGCTACAGGTTGTCTTGAAGTTTCAACATTCATGTATCCATATACAGCATACGAAGACAGCTACATCCATAACGCATTTGAAAATGCTGGCGCTACTCTTTCTGGTGTTGAGACAGCATATAACGTGCTTAAGGAAAAAGGAAAGATTAAAGAAAACTTCAAGTTTATAACATTCGGTGGTGATGGTGGTACATACGATATCGGTCTTCAGTCACTTTCAGGTGCTATGGAAAGAGGCCACGATATGGTTTATGTTTGCTACGACAACGGTGCATACATGAACACAGGTACACAGCGTTCTTCAGCAACACCTATGTTTGCTGATACAACAACTACACCAGCTGGTAGATTATCAGCAGGTAAGCCACAGTATAGAAAAGATCTTGCATCTATTATGGCAGCTCATAATATTCCATATGTTGCTCAGACAACATTTATCAGCAACATGAAGGACCTTTATACAAAGTCTGAGAAGGCTATCTACACACCAGGTCCTGCATTCCTTAATATTATGACTCCATGTCCAAGAGGTTGGAGATATGATGCACCTGATATTATCGATATCTGTAAGATGGCAGTTGAAACATGTTACTGGCCACTCTTCGAGATAGATCATGGTAAGTGGATACTTAACTATCAGCCAAAGAATAAGCTTCCTATCGAAGACTTCCTTAAGAGCCAGGGTAGATTTAAGCACCTCTTCAAGCCTGAGAATCAGGAATACATCGCCCTCTTCCAGAAAGAACTTGACAGAAGATGGGAAGAATTGTTAACTAGATGTAACGCATAGTTATTTTGCGAACAATGCACTACGCGGCGTTTGTTGTTAAGATATAAAACATTTGATTAGCAATGTAGGAGATTATAAATTGAGCGGGTTTAAAAGACTTATCTTTATTATAAATCCCAATGCCGGAGTTCATAAAAAAGAAGGCGTATTTACAGGAATAGTAAATATGTTCTTCGATTATGGCTATACGACAACAGTTCTTTTTACAAGAAAGGCTGGAGATGCTACAGAGTTTGTTGAGAAATTTGCTACTTCCGGTGTAGATTTAATTGTCTGCATGGGCGGCGATGGTACTCTTAATGAAACTCTTAGAGGCGTTAACAATGTAAAGTGGAGAAAGCCATTTGGTTATATACCAGCAGGTTCTACTAACGATTATGCTTCAAGCTTAGGACTTCCAACAGATCCTATCGAAGCTGCAAAGCGTATTATGACAGGTAAGGTTAGAAGCCTTGACCTTGGTATGTTCAATGACAGCTTATTTGTATATACAGCCTGTGTTGGTCTCTTTACTAATACATCATATGAGACACCACAGAAGGTTAAGAATATTATAGGTCATCTTGCCTACGTACTAGAAGGTATGAAGGATATGACCCAGTTCAAGCCTGTATATGTAAAGATAGACACTGGTGAGCAGGTTTTGGAAGATAATTATATCTATGTAGGTATATGTAATACATATTCCCTTGGCGGTGTTATGAAGCTTGATGATTCAGCTATAGACCTTGGGGATGGAGCATATGAGCTCTTAGCAATAAGTATGCCAAGAGATATATTCCAGACTACAAACATAATCACAGCTCTTCTTACACAGAAATATGATTCATGTAATCTGATTCATTTTTCTAAGATAACTCACTGTGAGATATACTATCCACGTCCAGGTGATTGGTCACTTGATGGTGAGAGAGGTAAGGGCAAAGAGAAGAACGTGTTTGATATTATCCCAGATGCAGTTAATTTCCTTTGCTAGGAAAGTAGGCTCTATAGCCTGAATATAATAATAATTAAGTGACCCTTGTTGCATGTATGTGCGGCAAGGGTTTTTAAATTAACACCATTGTATTTATTAAAACACAGTTAAAAATTCACATAAAAATATATGAAAAGCATAAAATAATTGTGGATTATTACTAGGAATGATGATATACTTAACATAAGTTAATCGGACGGGGGAATTAGTACATAAAAAGGCCGATGTCACAGGGGTAATGCATAGGTTTCCATAGGATTAATAATCGAGGGGCACTGGAACCTATGCATGCTTATTGGGGATAAGAGTTAGGAGGTATTACTATGAAGCTTACGTTTGTAGGTGCAGATCATGAAGTAACAGGTAGCTGTCACTATCTGCACGTTGCTGGAAAACATGTCTTAATAGACTGTGGTATGCAGCAGGGTATTGATGAATTTGAGAATGTAGAGATACCAGTTGATGAAGGGCTTATTGATTATGTATTCCTCACCCACGCTCACGTAGACCATTCGGGACTATTACCACTTCTTTATGCAAAAGGATTCAGAGGACAGATTCTTGCCACGGATGCCACTGTAGATTTATGTAATATTATGCTTCGTGACTGTGCTCATATACAGATGCAGGAAGCAGAATGGAAATCCAGAAAGGCTAAACGTAGCTCCAACCAGGCTCCTATCGAACCACTCTATACCATGGAAGATGCTGATGGAGCTATTAAGAGGTTAGTTCCATTCCATTATGATGAGGTATATGAACTCTGTGATGGTATAAAGTTTAGATTTACTGATGTAGGACATTTACTTGGTTCTTCAAGTATTGAAATATGGGCAACTGAGGGCAATACAACCAAGAAGATTGTATTTTCTGGTGATATTGGTAATAAAAAGCATACTCTTATTAGAGATCCTCAGTATACTAAAGACGCTGATTATGTAATTATGGAGTCTACTTATGGTGACAGATATCATCCTAAGGACAGACCAGATTATGTAAAAGAACTTGCTAATGAATTTTCAGAGGCATTTTCAAAGGGTGGTAATGTTGTTATTCCATCATTTGCAGTTGGTAGAACCCAGGAGATGCTTTATTACATAAGGGAGATTAAGGAGCAGAACCTACTTCCTGATTATCCGAATTTCCCGGTTTATGTAGATAGCCCACTTGCTGTTGAAGCCACAGGAGTTTTCCAAAAGAATATAGCTAACTGCTTCTCAGATGAGGCTAAGGCTATGGTTATGAAGGGTATTAACCCTATAACATTCCCAGACCTTCATCTAAGTATCACAAGTGATGAATCTAAGATGATAAACTTTGATGCAACACCTAAGGTTATCCTTTCAGCTTCAGGTATGTGCGAGGCTGGTCGTATCAGACACCACTTAAAGCACAACCTCTGGCGAGAAGAGTGTACCATCCTCTTTGTAGGATATCAGGCAGTTGGTACTCTTGGTCGTATGATTATCGATGGTGAGAAAGAGGTTAAGCTCTTTGGTGAAACTATCGAGGTAAGAGCTAAGATTAAGACTCTTGCAGGTCTTAGTGGACATGCGGATAAAGACGGACTTCTTGAGTGGATTAATAATATAGGTTGTAAGCCATCTAAGGTATTCGTAGTACACGGTGATGATAATTCATCTAAGTTATTTACAGAAACACTTAAGGCTGAATATGGATATGATGCTTATGCTCCTTATTCAGGAACAGAGTATGACCTTCTTAATAACTGCTTTATCTACGAGGCAGTTCCAGTACCAGTTACAAAGAAGAAGAAAGCTGGCAAGGTATCCGATGTATTTGCAAGACTTCTTGCAGCTGGACAGAGACTTATCTCTGTTATCTACAAGAACGAAGGCTGTGCAAACAAAGATCTTGCTAAGTTTGCAGATCAGATCAACTCGCTTGCCGACAAGTGGGATAGAGAGATTTAATACACACCTCCTTGGTATCATGATTTTTGTGTGATATCCAATAAAAAAAGCAGGAAAGGAATCCTGCTTTTTTTAATGCGCACGCCCGCGATACGAAGATATCTGGCTATGCCAAAGCGTGGGCGGCGCAGTATTATTTTGCTGGCTTATATGGCTTGTCGGCCGGGTAGCCGCCCTTTAACTTCTGCATACCTCGCTGGATTGCATCCTTGGAATTCTTCCAATCCTTGTCAGCATTCTCATAGTCGAATTTTTCAACAAGCCAGTTGATATCTTCCTGCATACGTTCCATATTGGACTTCATAAGAGGGAAGAGCATGGCGAAGAAATCTTCTCTATCCTTGTCCCCCATCTTGGCCATGGCATTGTCACATACATCACCAAAATGTGTCAGGCAAAATCCCTTGCTGTCAGCAATCTTCTTTCGAAATACCTCATCATTCTTATACAGGATAAAGAAAGTGTCCATATATCTATCGTAAATCTCTTTATTATGATTGCAAATGTAGCAAGACTCTTCACGGCTCTTAACCCAGTCAGCTATAGAGTTAGCATTGCCTTTTTTTAGAATCTTGTTAAATGCTGGCGTCTTTTCTGGCTTATATTCACTAATAGCCTTATCAAGGTCTTTTCTCATCTTCATATAATGAGTCTTAAGAATCCAGCCATTGCCAAGAGTGTTACCGTATTCAAAAAGCTTCTTAAAATGATAGCGGCAGAAGCCTTCTTTATCAGTGTTTTCTCTCATATCAGCTTCCATATAAGAGGCACATGAGCCAAGAACGAAGTCCAGCATATCCTGCTCTAGGTTTCTTTCTACGAAGCAGAATGGGCACTCGTCCCCGGCATTGACTGCATCATTAAGTGGGATAGTATATAGCTTTTCTTTCATAAAAAAATCCTTTCAGATATTAATTCGTTAACATCATGTTAAGACATATTTCTTATGATGATTATACTAAAAAATTAACAAAAATTGGTGGCAACAATCCGACAAATGTGCTAGAATTATATTCAAATTTTTATTGCTTTTATGGCTGAGGTGTATGATGCAGGACGATTTAATAGAGTACTTAGTTGAACAGAAGAGAAGTGGTAAACAGACTGCTGTTCAAATCATGTGCATAGTTGTATTATCGCTCCTTGTTGCAACACTTCCATACCTTCGTTCCATCTCACTAGGAGCAGCTGTTCTCTGGGGATGGATTTCTTATAAGTTTATTTTCCCTACTACACAGATTGAATACGAATACTTATATTGTGATAAATGCATTACTGTAGACAAGATTCTTGGTAAAGAAAAAAGAAAGAATGTTGGTGAGTTTAGTCTTGATAGAATAGAGATGATTGCACCACTTGATTCACCAAGATGGGCTGATTTTAAAAATAAAAATCTTAAGACATTCGAGTACTGGAGCTTAGAGGAAAGAGAAGAGTCTAAGCCTTATGGTATCGTATATGGCGGCGGTATGAAAATAGTTCTTGATTTAACAGAAGAATTTGCTAAAATATTACAAAATAACGCGCCACGTAAAGTGTATTTCGATTAAGAAAGTTAGTACTAACAGCAGTGCTAACTTAATATATATAGGAGGATAGATATGGGTCAGATTTTGAAAGAAGGAATCACATTCGATGATGTACTTTTAATTCCAAGTCATTCAGAAGTTGTTCCTAACCAGGTTGATTTATCAACTCATTTAACTAAGAAGATTAAGCTTAACATTCCGCTTATGAGTGCAGGTATGGATACTGTTACTGAACACCGTATGGCTATTGCTATGGCACGTCAGGGTGGTATAGGTATTATCCATAAGAATATGTCTATTGAAGAACAGGCAGATGAGGTTGATAAGGTAAAACGTTCAGAGAACGGAGTTATCACTGATCCATTTTCATTATCTCAGGATCATACACTTGCTGACGCAGATGCTCTTATGGCAAAGTACAGAATCTCTGGTGTACCTATTACAGAAGGTAGAAAACTTATCGGTATTATTACAAACCGTGACCTTAAGTTTGAAACAGATTATTCTAAGAAGATTAAAGAATCTATGACAACAAGCAAAGACCTTGTTGTAGCTAAAGAGGGTATTACTCTTGAAGAAGCTAAGAAGATTCTTGCTGATTCTCGTAAAGAGAAGCTTCCTATTGTTGATGATGACTTTACATTAAAGGGACTTATCACAATTAAGGATATTGAGAAAGCTATTAAGTATCCACTTGCTGCTAAGGATGAGAAGGGTAGACTTCTTTGCGGTGCAGGTGTTGGTATTACAGCTAACGTTCTTGACAGAGTTGATGCTCTTGTTAAGGTAGGCGTAGATGTTGTTGTTCTTGACTCAGCTCATGGACACTCTGCAAATGTTATCAGATGCGTAAAGATGATTAAGGAAAAATATCCTGATCTTCAGCTTATCGCTGGTAACGTTGCTACAGGTGAAGGTACAAGAGAACTTATCGAAGCTGGTGCTGATGCTGTTAAGGTTGGTATCGGACCTGGTTCTATCTGTACAACTCGTGTAGTTGCAGGTATCGGTGTACCTCAGGTAACAGCTATTATGGATGCATATGCAGTTGCTAAGGAATATGGTATTCCAATTATCGCTGATGGTGGTATTAAGTACTCTGGTGATATTACAAAGGCTATTGCTGCTGGTGGTAGCGTATGTATGATGGGTAGCATGTTCGCTGGTTGTGATGAAAGCCCAGGAACATTCGAATTATTCCAGGGTAGAAAGTATAAAGTATACCGTGGTATGGGATCTATCGGAGCTATGGAGAATGGTTCTAAGGACCGTTACTTCCAGGAAAATGCTAAGAAGCTTGTTCCAGAAGGTGTAGAAGGTCGAGTTGCATATAAGGGAACTACAGAAGATACTGTATTCCAGCTTCTTGGAGGTCTTCGTTCTGGTATGGGATATTGCGGTACAGCTTCTATTCCTGAACTTCAGGAGAATGGTAAGTTCGTTAAGATCTCAGCAGCTTCACTTAAGGAAAGCCATCCACATGACATCCATATTACTAAGGAAGCTCCTAACTATTCTACAGACGACAAATAAGGTTAAAAATAATCAGCCTGTTTATATACAAGTTAAGTATGTAAACAGGCTGAATTTTTTGTTATAATATTATTGTTTGATAACTAACGTTTGCAAACAAAAGCAAAAAGATTCTTATATGGGGAAAGGATTATAACATGTTAACTTTAGAAGGTTTAAAAGAGTGCGGTGCCAATGTAGATGAAGGACTTGGAAGATGTGTTGGAAGCCAGGACCTTTATTTTAAACTTGTTGGCATGATGGTTAAGGATAAGAACTTTGATAAATTAGGAGAGGAAGTTGAAAACAATAACCTGCAGGAGGCATTTGAAGCAGCACATTCTCTTAAGGGTGCATCAGCAAATCTTGCTCTTAATCCACTTACAGAAGCACTTAGCAATATAGTAGAGCCACTTCGTAGAAGTGAGGCTGATTTTGACTATAAAGGGGCTTATCAGAAGGTTTTAGAGGCTAAGGCTGTATTCCAGAACTTGGTAGAAAATTAATATTTTGTGAAAATGTTGAATGCAATATAATTTCATGATATAATATTAAAGTCGTGAGAGTTTTATAGTATATGGAGGATTTCATGGGAATCGGAGCTATATCAGGCATTGGTTCGATGTCATTCTACAATATGAATAATTACAGAGTTAATTCTGTTAATGGTAATCCAAAGAGCCTTAATCCAGTTGAGAAGATTGGACAGGAATCCTACAATAGTAAACCATTTGCTACTGTATCTAAGGTAGAGGAGCCAGAGCAGGATATAACTGTAAAGCAGGCTAAGCCATTTGATTTTGATGCAGCTATAAATCGTATGATGGTTGGTAGCAAGTACAATGCAGAGAATATTCCGATGGTGAATCCATTCGAAGAAGCTGAAGCCTAAAATAAGTTAGAGTTGTAAGAACCAGTTATTGCTGGTTCTTTTTTTATGCCTTGGCGTCGTGCTCACACGAATACACTGCTGTTTGCTGCCACTGGCATGTTCTGTTTATGCGGGAGTGCAGTTCACAGAAAAAACACATTTTAATCAAATATTTAACATATAATACATTTATATTGTAAGTACAAAATGAAGGGTGAGCCCTTCGGGTAATAACATGTTATTTCCTAACTCTCTCCCCCATAGAGAGTTGTTTGTTCTCTCTCCTAAGGACCGGTAGATTCCGGTCCTTATTTTATATGTAAGTTCTTCGAACTTACATATAAAATACGCTCCGCGAGGATGCAACTCGCAAAACTCCCGTACCGTTAATGGATTGTAAATCCAGATTATGGGTATTATAATTTTATTTAGATATGAGGGGAGGGATTCAGGATGAAATTTATAGATCTAAAATGTTCATCATGTGGTTCAACAATGCATATTAATCCCGAGTTAACAAAAGTTACATGCAAGTACTGCGGCGCGCAGCTAATTGTTGATGAATCGGAAGTAGAAGAAAAGACAGTCACAAAGCTTAGTATGGATATTAAAAATAAGCTTTATGATTTTCAAGACGAATTAGACAGCATAAAGATGTTAATTGTTGTTTCTATTATCGTTCTTGTAGGGGGAATTATTCTAGAGTCGCTTTCTTTATGGCCCTATCTTTTACCTATAGGAATAGTACTTCTTATAGTTAATATTGTTAGATTTGCCGTTGTAAAGATCAGACTTAAAGAGTTTAGAGAAACTGTTGTTGATGAAGAAGAATAAAGGAAGTATATGAAAACATTATTAAAAAACGGCAATGTATTAAACGTATTTACTGACACTATTGAGAAGTTGGATGTTTTAATCGAGGATAAGAAAATCATTGGTCTGGATTATTATAGTGATTCAGATGCAGATGAGGTTATAGACCTTGATGGCAAGTTCGTATGTCCAGGTTTTATAGATGGACATATTCATATCGAAAGTACCATGCTTACAGCGTCTAATTTGGCTAAAATCTGCCTTAAACATGGAACAACAAGTATTATTGCAGACCCACATGAGATAGCCAATGTAAGCGGTCTTAACGGCATAAATTACATGCTTCAGGCAAGCAAGGGCTTACCTATGAATGTTTATCTTATGGCATCTTCCTGTGTGCCGGCAACTCCTTTTGATGAGGCAGGAGCTATTCTTAGAAGTCAGAATCTGTTCTCTATATATGATAACAAGAGAATACTTGGACTTGCTGAGATGATGAATTATCCAGGAGTTTTATCTGAAGATGCAGATGTACTTAAGAAGATAGAAGACTCAATAGAAGCTGGCAAGGTTGTTGATGGTCATGCACCACTTCTTTCAGGTAAGGATCTGGATAAATATATCTCAAAGGGCGTCTCTTCCGAGCACGAATGTATAAGCTGGGAAGAAGGATTAGAAAGAATTCGAAAGGGCCAGTGGCTCATGATTAGAGAGGGGACTGCTGCTAAGAATCTTGAAAGCCTGCTTCCAGCATTTGACGAGCCTTATAATAAGAGATGTCTTCTTGTTACTGATGATAAGCACCCAGCAGATTTAATTAATGAAGGTCATATTGATTCTATTATTAAGAAGGCTGCAAAGCTTGGCAAGTCTCCAGCAGTTGCAATTCGTATGGCTAGTTTACAGGCTGCTCAAAGATTTGAACTTTCTTATCGCGGTGCAATAGCACCAGGTTATGTTGCAGATATTATTATTGCAGATAATATAGATAATCTTAATATTATTGATGTTTACCGCGATGGTAAGAAGGTTGTTGAGAATGGAGAAGTTCTTCCATTCGCTGAACCAGTTGTTGAGCAGACTATACTTGATAAGGTTTGCAAGTCATTCAACCTTGCTGAACTTTCAGCTGAAGACTTTGCAGTTTTAGCTGGTGGTCCTGCCAATGCAAGAATTATAAAAGTTATTCCAGGTCAGATTATTACTGATCAGGTTATTGAAAGTATAGACCTTAATACTAACAGCGGTATTGATGTAGACAGAGATATTCTTAAACTTGCTGTTATAGAAAGACACCACAATACTGGACATATTGGTCTTGGCTTTATAAAGGGACTTGGACTTAAAGGCGGTGCCATAGCATCAAGCGTATCACATGATAGCCATAACTTAATTGTAGTTGGAACTAATGACAAAGATATGGCAATAGCTGCTAACGAGGTTAAGAATAACTGTGGTGGCAACGTAGTTGTTAAGGATGGAAAGGTTGTTTGTATGATGCCTCTTCCTGTAGGTGGTCTTATGAGCGATAAAGACGTTTATGAAACTGCTAAGCTTAACAAGGAGATAAGAGATGCAGCTGCCAGCCTTGGTGCAAATGAAGGCATAGAAGCATTTATGAATATGGCATTTGTATCCCTTCCAGTTATTCCACATCTTAAGATGACAACTACTGGACTTGTAGATGTTGATGAATTTAAAAAGGTGTCCCTATTTGTAGAATAGGGACACCTGTCCTTTTTATATAATCATTTCTTCTTTTTCTTTAGATATATTCCATAGCAAAGGGCACCGACGATACATATTAGAGCTGCAATACCGATGTATAGTCCTGCCTGAAAATAGTTCTTCTGCCCAAGGGCGTGACCGCAGAGGATAGTAAGAACTGCTGCTGGAAATCTTCCTACAATATTAATTACAATCCATGGACCAATCTTTACATCAGTAAGACCTGCTATGTAGGTTAATACATCTTTTGGCGTACCTGGAATTAAGAAGATTACAAAGAGCACACGGGCTACCTTATCACTATCATGGATAAATGAATAAGAGTCTATCTTTTCCTGACTGACAAAAAGTTTAACCAGTCTTGTTCCGAATACCCTTACAAGTAATAGAACGATTAATGCAGCAAATGTAGCACCTAATACGTATAAGAATGTTCCAAGAAGTGGACCGTATACATATCCTGCTGCAATCTGAAATGGCCCGGCAGGTAGAACTGCGATTAATACCTGTAGTACAGCAAGGCCTACTATTGCAAGCCAGCCCCAGTAGCCTAGGCTGTCTATCCAGCCTTTAAATCTTTCTCTATCTGAGATAAATTTCACCAGGTCTTTTCCATATTCAAAATATATCCATATTGTTAGTCCGATAATAAGCAGTAGTATGGTTACTGCAAATATTCTTTTTCTAGTAATCATATATCCTCGTTACGTGGTAATGGTTTTTCTAATAAAAAGATGCAAAGCACAGGCTTTGCATCCATTATATAAAGTCACAATACTTATTATTTTACAAGTACAGCTACACCGCTTGCGTCACAAGCATATGTATGACCGCCAACTGTAACAGTCTGGTTCTTTACAAGGTAACCAGTTGTTGGGTCCATATAGAAGTTAGCACCGCCGAGAGCGATAAGACCAACACTCATATGGTAATCAGCTGGATCAAAATATCTGATACCCTTAGCATCCTGAATAACACCTGCCATAAGGATACCTGTTGCTGGGTCAGCGTAGTACTTTGTACTACCTGCATCAATAAGTCCTGTCATCATCTTTCCTGATGTAGGCTCGAAATATCTTGCACCATCAGCTAAGTTAACTAAACCAACCTGCATAAGACCTGTAGTAGGGTCGAAGTAGCATGTACCATCAGCAAGTGGAAGAAGTCCTACCATTCTGTTACCGTCAGCACCGAAGTACATGATTCCTGCACCTGTGTTAACCTTACCAAACTGCATCTGACCGTTAGCATTGAAGAAATATGTTCCCTGGCCAATAGTTGCAAGACCAACCTGCATATGTCCTAAATCATCGAAATAGTACTTGTATCCGCCGATATCCTGTAAGCCCTTAACCATCTTACCATCGCCGCCGAAGTAGTACATAAAGTCTCCAGGTGACCAGAAACCTGTGTACATCTTACCATCACCAGCGAATAAGTATTTATCTGTACCTACATCTACAAGACCAGTTCTCATGATACCGTCTTCTGCGAAGTAGTATAAATCAGCACCAATCTGTCTGAAACCTGTGCTCATGGCACCGTCATCACCCATGTAATAATATGTGCCGTTAGCACCTGGGAGCCAGCCTGTTCTTACATAACTGTAAACAGGATCGCAGTAGTATCTCTGTCCTGCGTAATCAACCCAGCCTTTAACTCTTCTATAGTTATTGTAGAAATACTTATATCCATTAACTACTGAGAATCCCTGTGGAACAATAAATGAATAATCCTTATATAAGTAGTCATAATCAACCTGACCACCAACACCAGCTACTGAAGCTGTACAGCTTGCCTGCCATACTGCAGGAACCTGACCGTAGTCACAAGCACCAGCGTACTGAGCAACCCATTTATCATAAGGTACATAACCGATTCTCTTTGTGAACCATGTCTTGTTTGCGTATACCATTGGATGATATCCAGCATTTTCTATAGTAGCGCAGAATGCATTGGCCATAGCGGCAAGTGTATCTGGTGAAAGATTCTTCTGGCTTGAATCCTCTAAGTCAATAGCTACAGGATATGAAACTGGATAGTTCTGAATAATACTGATAACAGCGTTGGCCTCTGCGATAGCACCTTCTACAGATGTTGCATATGAGTAAACATATACACCGGTACGGATACCTGCTGCATTGGCAGCTGTAACATTCTGTGCAAAGTAAGGGTCAACACCGCCCTTAGCGCTATAACATTTTATAAATGCAAATGAAACACCACTTGCCTTAACCTGTGCCCAGTTAACATTGCCCTGCCACTTTGATACATCGATACCAATAGCGATGGCCTGTGAACCGTTTACAGCATCTGACTTAATAGTTGTTAGCGAAACGATCATAGCGAATATGAGTAATAAAGCTGTGATCTTAGTAAGTAAATTTTTCATATTTTTCAATCGTACCTCTCTCCTTCTTATTTTTAATAAACACTAAACGTAGACCATTTTACCATAAAGGGAGTGTAGAGGCAAATTTACATAATATTAAAATTGTTAGCACTCTCCCTTGACGAGTGCTAAAAATAGTGATACAACATAATCAGCAACAATGATATGTGTCAGCTAGTGCTGGCGCATTTAATATGTAGATTATTCTTTTTATATATAGTTTTACAAACTATTAGAGGAGGTGAATAACATGAACATCGATAAGTTTACTAAGAATTCTATGCAGGCCGTACAGGACTGCGAGAAGCTTGCAATTGAATATGGCAATCAGGAGATAGAAGAGGAACATCTTCTGAATGCTCTTATTAATCTTGATAACAGCCTGATATTAAAGCTTATTGAGAAGATGGAGATTAATACCGAGCATTTTCTTGATAGAGCTAAGACTGCTCTTGAAAAGAGGGTAAAGGTTTCTGGCGGGCAGATGGTTATGGGACCAGATCTTAATAAGGTTCTTATAACTGCAGATGATGAAGCCAAGGCTATGGGTGACAGCTATGTATCAGTTGAGCACCTTTTCCTTGCTATGATTAAACATCCTAATAAGGAAATAAAGGCTATCTTTAATGAGTATGGAATAACAAGAGACAGGTTTTTAACTGCTCTTTCAACTGTTAGAGGTAACCAGACTGTTAATAGCGATGACCCTGAGGCAACATATGATGCCCTTGCAAAATATGGTCAGGACCTTGTTGAGAAGGCTAAGAGTCAGAAACTTGATCCTGTAATTGGCAGGGATAATGAGATTCGTAATATAGTTCAGATTCTTTCTCGTAAGACTAAGAATAACCCTGTTCTTATTGGTGAACCTGGTGTTGGTAAAACAGCAGCTATCGAAGGACTTGCTCAGCGTATAGTAAGAGGTGATGTACCTCTTGGGCTTAGAGATAAGAAGATATTTGCTCTTGATATGGGAGCCCTGGTTGCAGGTGCCAAGTATAGAGGTGAGTTCGAGGAAATACTGAAGGCTGTACTTGATGAAGTTAAGAAGAGTCAGGGACAGATTATTCTATTTATAGATGAACTTCATACTATAGTTGGTGCTGGTAAGACAGATGGTGCTCTTGATGCAGGTAATATGCTTAAGCCTATGCTTGCAAGAGGCGAACTTCACTGTATAGGTGCCACAACACTTGATGAATATAGAAAGTATATTGAAAAGGATCCAGCACTTGAGCGTAGATTTATGCCTGTTATGGTTAATGAACCTACAGTTGAAGATACTATATCTATACTTCGTGGACTTAAGGACAGATATGAGGTTTACCATGGAGTAAAAATTATGGACAATGCCTTAGTCAGTGCAGCAACACTGTCAGACAGGTATATAACTGACAGATTTCTTCCGGATAAGGCTATAGACCTTGTTGATGAGGCATGTGCCCTAATTAAGACAGAACTTGATTCTATGCCAACAGAACTTGATGAACTTCAGCATAAGATACTCCAGATGGAGATAGAAGTTCAGGCTCTTAAGAAAGAAGATGACAATCTTTCACGTCAGAGACTTGAGGCTTTATCTAAGGAGTTATCAGAAGAAAGAGAAAGATTCGAGATTGGTAAGGCAGAATGGGAGAATGAGAAGAACAGTGTAGATTCTTTATCAAAACTCCGTGAGGAAATTGAAAGTGTTAACAATCAGATACAGATAGCCCAGAGAGAAGGTAATCTTGAGAAGGCAGCTGAGCTTTCTTATGGCAGACTTCCTGCTTTAAAGAAAGAACTTGAAGAGAAGGAGTCTAAGGCTACCAAGAAAGAAAATAAGCTTCTTCATGAGTGTGTATCTGAAGATGAAATAAGCAGAATAATATCAAGATGGACTGGTATTCCTGTAAGTAAGCTTACAGAGTCTGAAAGAAGTAAGGTACTTAATCTTGAATCAATTCTTCATAAGAGTGTTGTTGGTCAGGATGAGGGCGTTACTAAGGTAGCTGAAGCTATTATGAGATCCAAAGCAGGTATCAAGGATCCAGGTAAGCCAATTGGTTCCTTCTTATTCCTTGGACCTACTGGTGTGGGTAAGACTCAGCTTGCAAAGAGCCTAGCCAGTGCCTTATTCGATGATGAATCTAATATGGTTCGTATTGATATGAGCGAATATATGGAGAAACATTCCGTATCCAGACTTATAGGAGCTCCTCCAGGATATGTTGGCTATGATGAGGGTGGCCAGCTTACTGAAGCAGTAAGAAGAAAACCATATTCAGTAGTTTTATTTGATGAAATAGAAAAGGCTCATCCTGATGTATTCAATGTACTTCTTCAGGTACTTGATGACGGTAGAATTACTGATTCTCAGGGCCGTATGGTAGATTTTAAGAATACAATAATCGTTCTTACATCTAATATAGGAGCTCAGACTCTTCTTGAAGGAATAGATGATAAGGCTAATATTACAGATGAAGCAAGTGAGGCTGTTATGAGCCAGCTAAGAGCTTCCTTTAGACCGGAGTTCCTTAACCGTCTTGATGAGATTATTATGTTCAAGCCACTTACTAAAGACAATATTAGTAATATTGTTGATCTTGTAATGGAGGACCTTAATAAGAGACTTGAGGATAGGGAAATATCTGTTAGATTAACTGATGAGGCTAAGGATTATATTATCGATAATGGTTATGATCCAGTATATGGTGCAAGACCACTTAAGAGATATATTCAGAAGTCTGTTGAAACATTATCTGCCAAGCTTATTCTTTCTGGTAATATCGAGGCAAAGGATGTAATTGAGATTAGGCTTTCAGGTGACGGCCTAGAAGCTGTCAAAGGCTAAATAAAATGAATATAGCCTAATGCTAATACCTTAATATTGTAAATGCTCTCTATGAGGCTAAAATCCATCTTTATGGGTTTTAGCCTCATTTTTGTGCCCCTTGGCGCCCTTTTAGTCGTAATCGTGCTTGCAAAATGCCAGCTTGGCGCCCTTTCAGCCGTAATTGTGCTTGCAAAATGCCAGCTTGACCGCTGAGTCCTAATATGGATGCCAACCACGCTGGCGACGGAAGGAAGGACTTTATATGCACGGTCGTTGGAATACTGGGGGTCGAAACGCTCTTATATTAAGGGTTTTATAGGCTAAATCTACATATTGTGTTGATATGGGTTCAAATATGTGTTATTATGTCAAAGGTGAAAACACAATATATGGTGTCTTGTTTACGTAATAACCCCTTAATCAAGGGTTAGAAGGTGAAAAATATGCAATAGCATGAGATATTATGTAAACTGAACATAAGATGAACGCCAATATTATGTTAACCACATCTTTTATCATTTCAAATAGTTCTGAATTCTTGAACTATAATACCAAGTAAAGACAAGTTAAGATTTTACAACTGGGATAAGGCAGATTCGTTAAACATAAGGCCGACACATTTCGTTCGGACCGTTTTACATAAATACTTGGCGAAATGAAATTGCGTTTATTGTGAATGATAAAACAAAAACACTATATTTAGGTTAAATATAATTTTTATGTTAACCCAATATCTAGTATGGAAAAATTATGTAATTTTGATCTGGCTGAAAGAAGGTAGAGATAGGATATGATATATTTTACGCTGAAGATTCTGGTTAAATCAAAATTTGATTCTAGAAAATATGGTTAACCAATTCTGAAATAGAAAACTTTGTCATAAGATGGGGCTTGGTTTACATAGTAAGACCAAAAGAGTTAACCAATTACAAGTTGATTTATGTGGATTTTGTTTTAGGTAAGGGAAATTTTCAAAAAGTTAAATGTAGAATAACAGGTACTGTTTAATTGTCATAAAACTATAGAAAAATAGCCTTTTTTGAGGTAGAAAATGTAAATTAGCGACATATATGTCATTTGATATTATGTGGAAAACTTAGATATAATTTTTGTGAAAATACACCTAATTAACATATTTTTCCACATTATCCCCAAGGACTTATGTAAATTTATAAACATTTTTATTCCACCATGAAGAGAAAGCACCAAGGCGATTTCAAAGCTCATCAGAGTTTTCTTTCAAATTATAATGATGGATTTATAATAATTTTGTATAATAAAAGAAAAAATCAGGGGGTAAATATGGCTGAATATGGTTTAGTATTTGCTGGTGGCGGAGCTAAAGGCGCATACCAGATTGGGGCTTATAAGGCGATAAAGGAACTTGGCCTATTAGATAAGATTGGTCCAGTAGCTGGAAACAGTATAGGCGGTATTAATCTTGCTTTGTATGCAAGTTTAGATCCGGATGAAGCTGAAAAACTATGGACAGGCTTTCATGGCAAGGACTTCCTGGCATTTGATGATAATGGGTTTGATATAACCAAGCAGGGGGATGGAATCTTTTCCAGAGACGCCCTTCTTAAGATATTAGATAACAATATTGATTATAGTAAGATTACAAATGGAGCTTATTCATATTACATAACAGTTTGTGAGAATGATTCATCTGGCAAGGCTATGGCACACTATATCAAGCTTAATGGTATGGATACTGAGAAAATCAGAAGCTATCTTATGGCTACAAGTGCTATTCCTGTTGTATATGACAATGTCATAATAGACGGTCATATGTATTATGATGGGGGAACTGTTGATAATACTCCAATAAAAGCTCTTGAAGGTGAAGATGTAAAGAAGATTATTGTTCTTTCCTGCAATCATGGAAGAAGTATGGATGCAGACAAGGATGCATATCCAGGCAAGGAAATAATTAATATTATTCCAAGTGCGGATCTTAACCTTGATGCAATAGAAGGAACAGTAGACTTTAATAAGGACAATGCAACATACAGGCTTAAACTGGGCTATCTTGATGCCAAGGCTATACTTACAGCCTATCTTTCTGGTACCAAGGTTCCTGATTTATCTGGTAATGCTACGATTGCATTACAGAGCCTTAAGATGGTAAAATTAGAAAACAAGGCTAAGGATACTATGGACAATCTTAGTAGTATGCTTGGGAAGTATGGCATCGACGTGTAAATTAAGGGTGGGCACATGATAGAAATTCAGTATGATAGTACTAACTTAGAATCGTTTTCTTTTTCATTTGTGAAGTCGGATTATATTCCACCAAGCTTTAATATTAAGTTTCCAGATCATCCTGAGCTGGAATTCTATAAAGCTATTATGGATAAGCATCCTAAGGTGCTTTATGTTTCAACAGAGAAGGAAGAATATTCTACTTACTATAACTATTCTATAGACGGGAAGATGTTTACTATAGTATGCGATGAGGACTATGATTATGTGTATTTCCTCACAGCTCAGAAGGACCGTAAGGCTATTTCAGAGTATATCTGCAATATTATCGAGAGACATCACGCTCAGTCCCACTACGATATATAAGTTACCGATTAAGGATAGACAGTATTTATGAAGAGAAGAATACAGGCGCTATGCATGGTACTAGTATGCATAGCCCTTTTTTGCGGATGCGGACATAAACCTAAATATGTTCTTACAACAGGTTTTGATGACAAGGAACTTTGTAAGATAGAAGGAGATTCTTGTTATAAATATGAAGCCATGATATATCTGGCTAACATTACTAATGAGTATGTTAACTTGTATGGTGAAGGCTTCATTAATGATAATGAGAAAAGCCCTGTTATCAAAGCAAGAATTAAGAATATTGCCTTAGCCAGACTTATTAAGGTTAAGATTATGAATGTTATGGCTGACAGCTATAAGATTACCCTTGAAGAAGGGGAGGTTCAGCTTGTTAATAAGATGGCAGATGAGTATTATAACGGACTGACAAAGGATGAGATAGACTTTCTTGGCGGCGTAACTAAGAAACAGATCGTTGATATGTATAAGGAATACTTTATTGCTGCTAAGCTTTATCAGAATATAGTTAAGGATGTAAACCTTGAGATATCAGATGATGAAGCCAGAACTGTTGTTGTTAAGAAAATCTATATAGCAACAGTAGCTACTGATTCAGATAGCGAGGAGACGGCTTCTAGTCTTGGAGAAGAAGAGAAAGCCAGCGCTTATCAAAGAGGTCAGGAAGCATATCAGAAGATAGCGAGCGGTGAGTCATTTGATGCTGTAGCTATGGCTTACTCAGATGTAGGGGATGAAACTATTTCCTATAAGAAGGGTGACCTTGATGAAGTTCTTGAGAAGAACGTATTTAACCTTTCGGAAGGGGAAACAAGCGGTTTAATTACAGGTAGCGACGGCTATTATATATTCTACTGTGTAAACCCATTCTCAAGAGAAGACACTAAGGCTAATAAGGAAAGAATAATAGAAGAAAGACAAAAAGAGACCTTTGATCAGGTATTTAACTCATTTGCCAAGGATTCAGACTATTACCTTAACGACAAGGCATTTGAAGAAATCGGTGTAGACAGTGTATTTGGAAAGGTTTCATCATATAACTTCTTTAATATCTTTGAGCAATATAATATTGCAGACTAAAAATACAATAATAATACGAATATAATTTTTGTTAGCACTCATGATAAATGAGTGCTAAATTTTTCTTGACTTTTAATATTACGGGTAATAAACTTGATTTTAGTAAAAAGAAAGGACGTGATATTAATGGCTGCAAAGCATGGTAATTTATCAATTAACAGTGATAATCTTTTCCCTATAATTAAAAAATGGCTCTATTCAGACCATGACATCTTCTATAGAGAATTGATCTCTAATGGTTGCGATGCTATTACAAAACTTAAAAAACTTGAAATGATGGGAGAATATACTCTTCCTAATGATTACAAGGGTAAGATAGAAGTTATTGTTAGTCCAGAAAAGAAGACTATTGTATTTAAGGATAATGGTCTTGGTATGACAGCTGATGAAGTTGAGGAATACATTAATCAGATAGCATTTTCTGGTGCTACAGACTTTATTGAGAAATATAAGGACAAAGCTAATGAAGATCAGATAATCGGACATTTTGGTCTTGGATTCTATTCTGCATTCATGGTAGCAGATAAGGTTGAGATTAAGACACTTTCATATAAGGAGGGTGCTACAGCTGTTCACTGGACATGTGACGGTGGTACAGAGTTCGATATGGAAGACTGTGATAAGTCTGATGTAGGTACTGAGATTATACTTCATGTTATGGAAGACTGTCTCAAGTTTGTTAACAAGTACGAGGCAGAAGAAGTATTAAAGAAGTACTGTTCATTTATGCCTTCAGAAATCTATCTTACAAAAGATGGAGAAGAACTTACAGAAACTATTAAGGAATCAGAGAAGCTTGATACTGACGTAGTAATCGAAGAAGTTAAAGAAGAAGGCGATGCTGATAAGAAGGATGCTGAAAAGAAACTTAAGATTAAGAAGCGTCCTGTACCAATCAATGAGACTCAGCCGCTCTGGGCTAAGCATCCTAATGAGTGTACAAAGGAAGAGTACTTAGACTTCTACCGTAAGGTATTCAAAGATTACAAGGAGCCATTATTCTGGATTCACCTTAATATGGATTATCCATTTAACCTTAAGGGTATTCTTTACTTCCCTAAGATTAATATGGAATACGAATCAGTTGAAGGCGTAATTAAGTTATATAACAACCAGGTATTTATTGCAGATAACATTAAGGAAGTTATTCCTGAATTCCTGATGCTTCTTAAGGGTGTTATCGATTGTCCAGACCTTCCACTTAATGTTTCAAGATCTGCTCTTCAGAATGATGGATTCGTTAAGAAGATTTCTGATTACATCTCTAAGAAGGTTGCTGATAAGCTTGCTGGTATGTGCAAGACTGAGAGAGATGAGTACGTTAAGTACTGGGATGACATAAGCCCATTCATTAAATATGGTTGCCTTAAGGATGAGAAGTTCTGCGAGAAGATGAACGACTACATTATGTTTAAGAACATAGATGGTAAGTATGAAACTCTTCCAGAATGTCTCGATGTTAAGCCTATCGATATCGATGAAGATGGCAATGCTGTAGAAGGCGAAGCTGTTGATGCAGATGGCAACAAGGTTGAGGCTGAAGTTGTTAGCGAAGGCGATAATGCTGAAGCAGATGATAATGAGCCAAAGGGTAAGCATATTTACTATGTAACTGATGAGCAGCAGCAGAGCCAGTACATCAATATGTTTAAGAAGGCTAAGAAGGATGCTATTATCTTAACTCACAATATTGACCAGCCATTTATCCAGCAGCTTGAGTCAAAGAATGAAGGGGTTAAGTTCCTTAGAATTGATGCTGATCTTACAGAAGACTTCAAGGCAAAGACTTCAAAGAAGGTTCAGGAAGAACTTGATGAGAAGACAAAAGAACTTGAGAAGATCTTCAAGAAGGCTATTAAGAAAGATAATCTTACAGTTAAGGTTGAGAAACTTAAGAATAAGTCAATTTCTTCTATGCTTACTGTTTCAGAAGAGTCTAGAAGAATGCAGGATATGATGAAGATGTATTCTATGCCAGGTATGGATATGAGCATGTTTGGTAAAGAAGGACAGACACTTATCCTTAACGATAACAACAAGCTTGTTCAGAAGGTGCTTAGTGAGAAAGAAGGAGATAAGGTTAATATGATTTGCGAACAGTTATATGATCTTGCTCAGCTTCAGAATGCTCCACTTTCACCAGAAGCTATGACAAAGTTCATAGAAAGAAGTAATAAGCTTATGGAGCTTCTCTAAGAAGCTAGGCCGCGAGCAATTGTGATTTTGGTGTATGAATTAAAAAGGGCTTACCGATATGGTAAGCTCTTTTTTGCGCATGGGTGCGCTGCCTAGTACTGTATTGTGCAGGCCTTCCAGCCTTTATCAGTTCTTATTAAATAAACACCAAGGTCAACTTCATTAACACCAGTTTCTGAGGCCGTAAAGTAAAGGGTCTGTTCAAGATAAACTCTTACAAATACAGCGTCCTTATTATATACAACGAAATCTGTTACCTTCTCATTATTAATCTCAGCCTTAGAATGTGAGTTAAAGAAGCGTCTATATGTACCAGAGTTAATAAGGTAAAGCATATCTGATTCAGGAATGAAGTAGTTATCGAGTGCATTGTCTGACACATCACCTGATATGTAGTTGGTGTAATCACTAATAAGCTTTATGGCAAATTCTTTAGCATCATCTGCATCTTCAAGATATGTGCCAAGAGGTGCTTCGTATACACCAGTTGATTCATTGAAGGTAACTTCAACCTCAGAACCCTGACTGTCATATGCAGTTATCTCTGGTCTTTCATAAAGATTCTCAACTTTGAATCTCTTCATAGTTGGGAGAGTAACATAGTCCTTATAGTAGTCCTGAGCCTCAAGTGGAATATTCTTCTTAGTAACATACTCATCACTAAGGGCAACACCATTAATTGAAACAGAATAGTTATCTGGAACCTCTATAATGGCACTGTGCTGAGCTTCTGTATAGAACTCAAAGTTAGAAACATACCAAACTGGGAATTTGTACTTTGCAAACTTGTTTGGATCTTTTCTAAGTTCAACCTGGCCAAGTATATAGCCATTACCAGATATGTAATATCTAGGAAACTCTTCGTTGAATGGCTG
>JAEEGJ010005110.1_pt1 | contig 42225 bp, 35 predicted proteins | sample 8958761 | NCBI WGS metagenome assembly JAEEGJ01 (sample SAMN16246546, study PRJNA631951) | gut metagenome | biome: gut microbiome; feature: rumen; material: RS-attached | host: Bos | place: Iran: Karaj | collected 2018-10
GTGACTGCAAGGGTGTCGTTGCCCGCTATGTCGATAAGGTAAACGTACGTTCCGTCCGGGGCGGTATAAACGGCTTCGATGTTAAACTTGTCGCTGCCGCATGAGACACATGCGGCGATGCACAGAAGACTGAACAATACTTTTCTCATCGTTATAATGCTTGTGGCCTGAGGATCTGGACACCCGTGACGGATGAACGGGCAGCAAGATACTCTGGAAGTGTACGGGAGTCGATGATGACTTTCATGGGACCGGTGGATGCGTGGAGCAGCCGGACCGTGCCGGGCTTGTCCACTATGGCCATCATCACGTGGGAGATGTCGAGTCCCTCGATGGAGGTGACAAGACAGATGATGTCGCCGGTTCGGATGCCCTGAAGGGCTTGAACGAGACGGTTTTTCGGTATGTAGCAGCGCGGCTTGGAATTGATGTTATCCTCCACTTTGCGGATGGCGTCCACGTCGTTCATCAGCGGGTAGGAGCCGGGGTGCTCGGACATATAGTTAACAGGGTGGTCGAGCCTTGTCCCGCCTAGTTCCAGAGTAACGTCTTTCAATACTCCTCTGTCTTCTCCCTGGCGCGCCCACTCCGTGGTGTAGTGCAGCCTGTCGGCATAGGACTCCACGCGGCCGCCGCGGTAGCGGCTCTGCCGGATCTCGTCGGCGAACATCCGGAAATCTCCGCCTCGGGCGGCAGTGCGGGACAGCGCAAGGCAGGTCTCCACGAAGATGATGCAGTCGGTCCTCGTCAGGTAGATGCACAGGTGCTCATCGGGCAATTCATCCAGCGTTCCGGCCACATACTGCTGACCCTCCAGAGCCTTCCCCGCCCGGGCCATAAGTTCCGGCACAGGCTCTCCGGCGTACGGGGCCAGCTCCGCGAGGACGCGCTCCGCCAGGAGCGAGTCAGCAGGAGTGGTCACCCAGCCGGGGGCTTCCGGCCGGGCCTGCCCGCAGGCCAGCATCGGCACGGAAAGAAGTAAGAGCATCAGCCACCGTCTCATGTCGCAAATATAATCATATCCTTCGACCTTCGGTAGAAGGATGTGGCTGATTGTGGTAAAATAAGCGGAAGATTGTTATATTTGTATCAGTATAAACACCCATAGTTATGAAACACCTCTCCATTTTTCTTGCGGCGGCGCTGCTCCTGGCCGTTTCCTGCAACGGCGCCAAGGGCGTAGCTGACAAAGCCGCTGAAGCCAACACCCCTCAAGCGACCATGATTGAACCGACCACTCCCAATCCCGAGAATGCCGCCATCGCTCAGCAGTTCCTCAAGAAGTGCGGCACCTACTATCTCGCCACCGTGGAGGGCGACCAGCCCCGCGTGCGTCCTTTCGGCACCGCCGAGATCATAGACGGAAAGCTTTACATCCAGACGGGCAAGGTCAAGAACGTCTACAAGCAGCTCCTTGCCAACCCCAAGGCGGAGATATGCGGCTACTCCGGCATGGAGTGGATACGTATCGCCTGTGAGCTCATCCCTGACGATACGGTCGAGGCCAAGAAGGCCATGCTTGACAAGAATCCTTCGCTGCGCGGAATGTACAGCGAGACCGACGACAATACCGTCGTCCTCTATTGCCGCAACGCCCACGCCACGATCAGTTCCTTCACTGGCGATCCCAGAAGTTTCGAATTCTAGAATAACCTAAAACATAAAATCATGAAGAAAGTCCTTCTAAGCTGCCTGACGCTCCTCGCCGCTGTCGCCGTGTGGGGCCAGAACCCCTACCTCCCGCTCTGGGAGCACATCCCCGACGGTGAACCGCGCGTGTTCGAGGATCCCGACAACCCCGGTAAGTACCGCGCCTATATCATCGGTTCCCATGACCTCACCTATACCGCCTATTGCGGCAGCGACGTCCGCATGTGGTCCGCCCCTGTCGAGGACCTGAGCCAGTGGGTCGACGAAGGGCCTCTCTTCACCTGGTTCGTCGACGGCCAGTGGGATACGATGTACGCTCCCGACCTCGTGGAGGTGAAGGACAAGGCCACGGGCAAGAAGACATATTACCTGTATCCCCACTCCAGGGGCCGCGGCCGTATCGCGATGGTTTGCAAGTCCGACCGTCCCGACGGCCCTTTCGTTCCCATCAACGCCACTGAAGACGGCCGCGGCTGCCTGCCCGGCTCGCTCATCGATTTCGACCCTTCAGTATTCATAGAGAACATCACCGACAAGAAGGATCCCGACTACGACAAGGGCTTCAGGGCATACGTGTATTATGGTTTCCAGCACTCGACTGCGGTCGAGCTTGACCAGAATACCATGTATTCCAAGCGTCCCGGCACTGAGATCCACGACTTCTTCCTTCCCGCCAGCTCCCGCTACGGCGTGGTCCGCGACCCGGAAGGCACCGAGTACAAATATCTCTACAAGGACCAGGATCCCGGCAGCTTCAACTTCTTCGAAGCCTCCAGCATCCGTCAGGTCGGCAACAAGTATGTGATGGTATTCTCAGGCTACAGCGGCCCCGACTATGGCCTCAGCTCCACCAATTCCGCCCTGCGTTATGCCTACGGCGACTCGCCGCTGGGCCCCTGGCGATCCGGCGGAGTCCTTGTGGACTCGCGCGGCGTCGTCCCCGACGAGAATGGCGAGCACTTGATCACCACCAACGCCGCCCACAATACCCACGGTTCCCTGCAGGAGATCAACGGCCAGTGGTATGTGTTCTATCACCGTCCCCCCCGCGGATTTGGCAATGCCCGCCAGTCGATGGTAGCCCCCGTGAAGATCGAGTGGGACCAGAAGAAGGTCGCCGACGGCGGACAGGTCCGCATTACCGGATATGATCCCTATCTCCCCGGCAACGAATGGGTGGCTTCCGCTTCAGACGGAGAGACCTACACCGGCGCCGAGGTCACCAGCGAGGGATTCCAGATCTTCGGACTTCCTCCGTACAACTATTATTCTGCCGGCTACGCTTGCTACATGTCCGACCAGAATTGGATCCAGGACAATCATGATGTCTGGAACAACAACATGGATCTGGCCGGCATCACCAACGGCGGCATCGTCGGTTTCAAGTACTTCGGCTTCGGCGGCCTTGCCCAGGACACCAAGGGAGTCAAGGCTTTCGCCGGCGCCAATAGAGGCGACGGCACCCGCCTCGACCTCTTCCTGACCCCGAGCGGCCGCGGCGCTTTCAAGATCCACGTGATGCTCGACGGCCCTTATGCCAACTCTACCTGGAAGGGCCGTGAGATCGCTGTCATCAACGTTCCCGAGGATGCTCCGCGCACCATCACCAATTACCGCGTGGCAGTTCCTGCGGTCGAAGGCCTCAGCGGCAAGCATGCCATCTACCTCGTGGTGGAAGGACCGGACATCCAGCTCCCGCAGATGCCTCAGCGTCCCGGTGGAATGCGTCCCCAGCAGCCCCAGCGTCCTATCGGACTGTTCGACCTCCACGGCATCGGTTTCTCGAAGGGAACTGTCCCTTGTGAGAAACCCGTCGTCCCTCAGATCACCATCACTGCCGACGGCAAGCAGCTCAACGTTCCCACGACTCCCATACGCTGCTCCAACGCCAACGGCCTCACCGACCAGATCCGCTATCAGGTGTACGGCCCGCTCACGGACAACTCCGCGCTCAAGGTCACGGCTTCCGAGCCTGACGTCAAGTGCGAGGTCAGCCGCATCGTCGATGGCCGCGCCACCGTCAAGTGCACCTGGCACGGTCTCGAGAAGATCTATCTCATCAATTAGAAGTAGCTGAATGATAAGTATGGCCGGTCCGAATGGGCCGGCCATCGTTTTATTCCGTTCCTCTTGTGAGGGCGCGATAATCGGCGGGAGTCAGGCCTGTGAGGCGTTTGAAGACGGTGAAAAAATACTCGTAGTTGTCGAAACCCATTTGGGACGCCACATCCCTGATCGGAAGGTCGCTGGTGACCAGCAAATCCTTTGTCCTGTCCATCTTTACTCCAAGGATGTATTTGGCGGGCGGCATGCCCGTGTAGGCCTTGAATATTTTCCTGAAACTGGAATAGCCAATGCAAAGCGAGTCGGCAACCTCTTCGGCAGTGATGGTCTTGTACCGTTCATCTATGAGGGCTTTCGCACGGCTGACGGTTTCGCCCGCGTTCGACGAACGGAACGCCTCGTTGCGCGCATAGGAATACGCCAGGCCCAGCAGATGAAGCACAATGCCTCCCAGCAGCTGCTGGAATCCCGATTTCTGCCCGGAAGCAGTCTCGATGGCGCTCCGATACAGACCCACTGCCTCTTCACGCAATCCTATCTGGTGTACTGGTTTATCCTTTGTGAAGAACCCGTCTTTGACGCGGATGTCGATGTCCGTACCGCTGAATCCTATCCAATACTCCTTCCATCCGGTATCTTTGTCGGGACGATAGGTGTGCCATTCTCCCGGGAAAAGAAGGAACATCGATCCCTTGCGGACCGATACCCATTTGCCGAGCGAGGCACTGGTGAACTTCCCGCTGCCTTCTGTTACGTAAACCAGCTGATACTCCTGCAGGACTCTTCCCTTCCCTTCCGAGAATGAATAACGCGGCGGAAGCTTTGTAGGCGGATAATCCTCCCCGGGCGCCGTTTCCAGATACCCTGCGGTATGCACCACGGCTCCCCAAAGCTGATCCGCCTCGCTCACCGGCAGATACTTCAAATGTATTGAGTCCCTTTCTTCCACAGCACAATGGTTTTATTTGCAAATATAATCAATAGCTACCTTTAATGGACTGGTCCTGGGAGCTGCGAGTTCCGGCGGAGTCGTAACCGTGCGGGTTTGGGCCCGATTTCCGCACAAACGGGCCCGGATTGCCTCATCCGTGCGGGTTTGGGCCTGTTTTCCGCACAAACGGGCCGGGATTGCCTCATCCGTGCGGGTTTGGGCCCGTTTTCCGCACAAACGGGCCCGGATCCCCCTTGAATCGTGGTATATGCTACCTGTATTTCTTGACGCGGGAGTCGTCGATGACGCCGGACCAGTTGAGGCCGAAGGCGAAGTCATACTTGTGGCCGTCGGTGTCGGTGTGGCATACCATGTCGCGGGGAACGTCCTCGAACTGCTCCTCGACGGTCTGCATATTGGCGGGCAGCTGCATGGGCAGGAGGCCGGAGGGCTCAGAGGCGCCGCTGACGGTTTCGAGTATGGCCTGGTTCTGGATGCCGAATGAGAGGAGGATGGCGTCGGTGTAGGGCTCGATTTCACTCATTACCATCGGCTTGGAGATGCTGATGACGGTGACGACGGGCTTGGCTCCCATCGCTTTGCGGGTATCGCGCACCAGCTGCATATGGGACTTGTTGGAAGTCGTGACGGTCTTGCCCTTGTAACTGCGGTTGGTGAAATCCTCGTAGGGGTCGCCTCCGGCTATGCTGGTCTCACGTGCATAGGCGGCGGTATAGTCCTCGTACTGGAGACTGATGGGGACGTAGCCGTTTCCGCCCTTGTCGCGGTCAGAGCGGTCATAACCGCTGCCTCCCGCAGGTTCGCTGATGAAGACAATGGCGAAGTCGGCATCCTTGGGACTGTCCACCCTGTCGTAATACTTGTCTATCATGGAAGCCGGAACGGGGTCGACCCAGCGGCCTTCTGCCGCCTGGCCGCCGAACATGCCCTGGCGGGCGGGCTGATATATCTGAGGGACATATACTTTGAGGCGACCTTTCTCGGGAAGGACATTGCCGTGGTTCTTGAGCATCACGACGGACTTGAGCTGGGCATGGTAACCTGCCGCCATGAAGTCGGGATTGCCGACGATGGCCGTGGCTTCGTCAGGGTCGCAGTAGGGGTTCTCGAAGAGGCCGGTGCGGAAGCTGTTCATCAGCAGGCGCACGGCCGAGGTCTCAAAGCGCTTGCGGGCGCTCTTCTCGCCGTATTTCTCCACCCATAGGTCATATGCCTCCAGAACCGGTCCCTTCTCGTTGTTGCCTCCGAACTGGTCCACGCCGGCCTCGATGATCTTGAAGTGGCGCTGGCCTTCGGTGAGGGATTCGTTGCCCCAAGGCTTGCCCTCGAAGGCATATACGCTGGAGTAGTCCTTGGTGATGTTCCAGTCGGTGCATACTACGCCGTCGAATCCGTATTTGTCGCGAAGAAGGTCGGTTATGAGATATTTGCTGTAGCTGTTGCCGTTCTGTCCGCCGGAGGGATCCTGGTTGTAGGATATTGTATAGTAAGGCATCACGGCCGAGGCCATCCTGGTCTTTCCCGTGAGCTTCAGGGCTCCTTCCGTGAACGGTCGGATCTGGGTGGAGAGGGCATTGCCGGGATAGACGGCGTATTTGCCGTAGGAATAATGCGCGTCGCGGCCGGCTTCCTCCGGACCTCCGGAGGGCCAGTGCTTGATCATCGCGTTGACCGATTCGAAGCCCCAGCCGTCCTTGATCTCGGCGCCGCCCTCAGAGGTCTGGAAACCGTCCACATAGGCGCGCGCCATATCGGTGTCAAGTGCCGGGTCCTCGCCGAAGGTGCCGTTGAAACGGCTCCAGCGAGGCTCGGTGGCCAGGTCGATCTGCGGGGAGAGCGCCGTGGCTATGCCCAGGGCGCGATACTCCTTGGAGGCAATGCGGCCGAACTCTTCGACCAGTTGCGGGTCGAAGGTCGCCGCCATGCCGAGGCTGGACGGCCACTGCGAGATCTCGCCGCCGTTGCCGGCGTCGAATTCGGCGGTGGCCTGAGCCCCGTGGCGCGGGTCGGAGGAGTTGTTGGCCGGCACTCCGTGTCCGAGGCCTTCGACGAAGGCCTGGACGTTGTTGTTCCAGCGCGCCGCGTCGGCGGGGGAGGAGACGCGTGTCATCAGGACGGCGCGGAGATTGTCCTCCTCGAGGAATTTCCTCTGCGCGTCAGTGATAGCCGGGCCATTTATGGCCTGATGTCCGCTGTAGAGCATCATTCCGGCGATCTCGTCTATGGTCAGCTGCGAGGCGAGGTCCTTCGCCCTGGCGAGAGGATCCTTGCGCCAATCCTCATAGACGTCGAGCTTGCCGTCGCGGTTGAGGTCCTTGAAGGCGAATCCGCCCTTGGTGATGAGCTTTACCCCTGATTCGGGGCTGAAGCCGAGTGTGCTGCCGCCATTTTGGGTGACTAGATTGTATCCGTCCTTGGACTCTTCCTGCCATTTCACGCTACAGGATACTGCTGCAAGGGCCAATGCGAAGATGATTGCTGCTGGTCTGACGATGGTTTTCATGCGGTCTCTTGTTGTGGTATAGAGCCAAATATACGAAATGTTTGAGGATTACCGTTTCATAAGGCCGGAATAAATGCTATATTTGTTGGACATATAAATAACGTAAAAATGAGATTCCGTATCATTTCACTTGCCCTTGCGCTTCTGGCAGTCCTGACTGCATCCGCGCAGACACTCAAGACCGAGACTGTCGACGGCGTCGGCGCCAAGGTATGGCGCATCACCGCCGACCGCGACGCGACCATCGCCGACCGCACCGTCAACCCTACATATTTCGTCTATTACAACGGATCAGTCTCCGATCCCATGTCCGTCGTAAGGAACCTGGGAATGGAGCGCCACATCGATTCATATCTCGCCACTGTCTATGTGGTGAATCCAGCCAACGGGAAATCCTATTCTCCCTCCGCCGACCTTGAGGTATTCTACAAGCTCGAGGAGAAGCTCGGCGTCATCAATGATCTCAAGGTGATCGGCAAGGGTACCGGAGCCACTTTCGTCAACAACGTACTGTCGCTGCATGCCGAGGCCGTCTCCGGCATCCTGACCATTGGCGGTTCCGTCAACGGCAAGCTCAGTCCCGTCGTGGTCCCTGCCTACGTCGCCGGCAGGAACAAGGCCGTGGTCGACCACTATATCCGCGCCAACCACGCATTGGAGTCCGGCGGCGGAGTCTGGAAGAACCCGCTCCATCAGTTGGAGCGCATCTACGTGAACGGCTCGCCCTTCTCCGACGCCGAGTTCTTCATGGATGCCTGGGACAAGATATTCTCCCGCAACTACCGTTTCAATAACTATACTACCTGGTATAACGGTACCGATGTGCGTCATACCCGTCCTTACGAGCTGGTGAGCTATGTCATGTTCGACCGTCTGCACATCCAGCGCAATATCGTCGAGCAGAACCTCTGTGGCTGGGGGGATTTCCTCTGGTATGAGTATGTTCCCGAGAATCTTTTGGATGCGCCCAGGAATTCCGTTCCTTTCGTAGTGCTGCTCCACGGCAACACCAACGATCCGCGCACTCAGGCCGAGACTTCAGGATTTGTGGAGCTGGCCTCCGAAAAGCATTTCATCACCGCCGAACTGGAGTGGCAGGGCAGTGGAAAGTATGCTTCGATGGGCACTGACGGCATCGAGGCAACGGTACGTCACATCATGGAGAAATATCCCCAGATCGACCCTTCCCGCGTGTATGTCCAGGGCCTTTCCGCCGGCGGAATGAATACTACCAACCTCTGCATCTTCAAGACCAACCTGTTCGCCGCAGGCGCATCCATGGCCGGTGGACTCGTCTATGACGCCAGTTTCAATATGGGCAGCAAGGACGCCATCGAGCAGCAGATCAAGCGTTACAACGGCAATATGGAGATTGCCTACATGATAGTGTCCGGCACCAATGACAGCAAGTTCACTGAGGTGCCCGATGACGACGCTTCTTCCAAGGGCTGGCTCGTCAGGGCCGTGAAGACCATCGCCGACCTGAACGGTATGGAGATCGGCCAGACCGGCAATGCTTCGCTCGATCCGATGTTCGGTATGGCGGTCCGCGACCGCAGGAACGTCTCCACCATGGATGACCTGACCATGCACGAGGGTACGCTGTACAAGGGAGACAAGCCATTGATCAAGATGATCGCCCTTGAGCCCTACGGCCATTGGAACTACAAGGGCGCAGCTAGCGAGATGTGGGAGTACTTCCGCCATTTCTCCCGTGATCCGAAAACCAAGAAACTTATATACCATGAATGACAAGTTGACTCGCCGCGAGGCCCTCAAGGGCCTTCTTTTAGCCGGCATGGGGCTAGCCGTAGGCGGCCCGCTTCTGCACGGAGCCGATAGGGATGCGCACCCGACCGGCCTCCAGGATCCCGCGCCTTGGAAAGAAGCCCCCGAGGGGACCAAGATCGATTCCCGCAAATGGGACAAGATGGGTGAGACCCTCGGTATGCTAGGCCTTGGCTGCATGCGTCTGCCGACGCTTTCAGGCGGCGGAGGCGGATACGGCCGCCGCCAGCCGCTGGACCAGAACGCCGTCAACGCCATGGTCGATTATGCCATAGCGCACGGTGTGAATTATTTCGATACGGCTCCGGCCTATGGCGAATCGGAGGTGGTGACCGGCAAGGCTTTGAGCCGTCATCCCCGTTCATCGTACAAGATAGCCACCAAGATCTCCAACATGAACGGCAGGCCTACCCTCGAGGCGGGCAAGCAGATGTTCGAGACTTCGCTGAAGAATCTCCAGGTGGACTTTGTTGATTTCCTGCTGCTTCACAACCTTCAGAACCTGTCGGGTTTCAACACCCGTTTCAAGGACAACGGCCTGTTCGAGTGGCTGCTCGAGCAGAAGAAAAAAGGCCGCATCAAGCATCTGGGATTCTCCTTCCACGGGAGCAACGACGATCTGCCGAAGCTTACTGAGCTTTACGACTGGGACTTCGTGCAGATTCAGCTCAACTATGTCGATTGGAAGGAAATGTCCGCCGGCTGGGGCGGGTCCGCCGGAGTGACAAGCTCCGAGTTCCTTTACAACCATCTCGTCGGCAAGGGCATCCCCGTCCTGGTGATGGAACCCGTAAAGGGCGGCGCACTGGCAAGCGTCAGCGACGGTATAGCGGGAGTCTTGAAGGAGCGCCATCCCGACCTGACTCCGGCAGCCAACGCACTGACCTTCGTAGGCTCGCTGCCCGGCGTAATGGTGACGCTTAGCGGAATGTCCAATATGGAGCAGCTCAAGGAGAATGTCTCCCTGTTCACGGGCTTCAAACCGTTCGACGAGAAGGAGCACGCATTCATGCTGACCGTAGCGGACCTCTATAAGTCCAAGGGACAGATTCCTTGTACTGCCTGCTCGTATTGCATGCCTTGCCCGGCCGGTGTCAACATCCCGGGCAACTTCAAGGTGTTCAACAGCGCCAGCGATGCTCTCCTGGCCACGGATACGTCCAAGAAGGATGTCATCGACAAGCGCAAGGCCTTCCTTAAGCTCTACAAGGAGCAGGAAGAGGGCACCAGGGCCGATGCCTGCGTCTCTTGCAACGCTTGTCTGCCCAAGTGTCCCCAGCACATCAGCATCCCTCAGCATATGCAGCGCATAAAGGAGCTTGCCGCAAAGATCTAAACCAATAACCAATAACAATAATACCTGAATGAAAAGATTTTTCCTGATCACTGCCATCGGACTGTTGACAATGTCCGCATTGGCTCAGCCTAAGCTCCGCACTGACAACATCGATGAAGTACTGAAGGCGATGACCCTCGAGGAGAAAGCCACGCTTCTCGTCGGCGGCGCGCGGGCAGTCGTCGTGGACGGCGTGCCTACCGGCACTGCCGCCAAGGTGCCGGGCGCGGCCGGCAACACCCGCCCGATCGACCGCCTCGGTATCCCCGGCACCGTCCTCGCCGACGGTCCTGCCGGACTCCGTATCAGTCCTACCCGCGATGGAGCTTCCCAGACCTTCTATTGCACCGGTTTCCCTGTGGGTACGCTGCTTGCCAGCTCCTGGGACCTCGACCTCGTGGAGGCCGTGACTACGGCCATGGGCGAGGAGGTGCACGAGTACGGAGTGGACGTGCTTCTCGCTCCCGGTATGAACATCCACCGCAATCCTCTCTGCGGACGTAACTTCGAGTATTTCTCCGAGGACCCTCTCCTCTCCGGAAAGATGGCCTCCGCATACGTGAAGGGCATCCAGAAGAATGACGTGGGTGTCTCCGTCAAGCACTATGCCGTCAACAACCAGGAGACCAACCGCAACGAAGACAACGCCCGCGTCAGCGAGCGCGCCCTCCGCGAGATTTACCTCAAGAATTTCGAGATCGCCATCAAGGAGTCCGAGCCCTGGACCGTGATGTCTTCCTACAACCAGCTCAACGGCGAGTACACCCAGCAGAAGAAGGACCTTCTCACCACCATCCTTCGCGACGAGTGGGGCTACAAGGGTATCGTCATGACCGACTGGGGCAGCAAGGCCGGTACCGTCAAGTCCGCATGGTCCGGCAATGACCTCATGGAGCCCGGCAACCAGACCGAAATCGACCGTATCGTCGCCGGTGTCAAGGACGGCAGCCTCGCCATCGAGGATGTGGACCGCAATGTCCGCAACATGCTGAACTACATCGTCAAGACCCCTGCGTTCAAGAATTACAAGTACTCCAACAAACCTGACCTCAAGGGTCACGCCCAGGTCGCCCGGAAGGCTGCGGCCGAGTCCATGGTCCTCCTGCGCAACGAGGACAAAACCCTCCCTGTCGCCTCCGGCAAGAAGGTCGCCCTCTTCGGTATCTCCTCCCTTGACTTCGTCGCCGGCGGTACCGGTTCCGGAAACGTCAACAAGGCTTATGTCGTGAACATGAAGGAAGGCCTCGAGAATGCCGGCTTCACCGTGGACCAGGCCTTGATGAACTTCTATCAGGCCCAGCTCGACTACAACAGGGCTCTTGCAGCGCTCGGCGGCGGCAACGGCCGCTACATCCTCCTCGGCTCCGCCAAGGCTGCCGAGGTCGCCATCCCTGAAGCGGCCGTGAACAACCAGGCCCGCAACAACGATCTCGCCGTGGTCGTCATCGGCCGCAATGCCGGCGAGGGCGCCGACCGCAAGATGGTCGATGACTTCGACCTGACCAACATCGAGCGTGAGCTGCTCCGCAATGTCAGCACCGCATTCCACGCCGAGGGCAAGAAGGTTGTCGTCGTCCTCAATGTCGGCGGAGTCATCGAGACCAATTCCTGGAAGAACATGGCCGATGCCATCCTCCTCCCCTGGTCTCCCGGACAGGAAGGCGCAAATGCAGTGGCGGATGTCCTGACCGGAAAGGCCAACCCTTCCGGCAAGCTCCCTATGACCTTCCCGATCAACTTCATGGATCACCCGTCCTCCGCCAACTTCCCGTACAACTACGACCGCAACGCCGGGAACCAGGGCCGTGGTCCCCAGCAGCCCCGCAAGGATGTTGACTACACCAACTACGAGGAAGGTATCTATGTCGGCTACCGTTACTTTGCATCCGCCGGCAAGGAGGTCTCCTATCCGTTCGGATATGGTCTGAGCTACACCACTTTCAGCTACACCAAGCCCGTCGTAAAGGCTGTTTCCGACGGCTTCGAGGCCACCGTTACGGTCACTAATACCGGCTCCGTGGCCGGAAAGGAAGTCGTCGAGCTCTATGTCTCCGCCCCTGCCGGCGGTCTTGAGAAGCCGGCCTGCGAGCTCAAGGGCTTTGTCAAGACCCGTGAGCTGAAGCCCGGCGAGAGCCAGACCGTGACCGTCAAGGTCTCCAACTATGAGCTCGCCTCCTTCAACGAGGCCGCTTCCGCCTGGGAGGCTGCCGCCGGCACCTACAAGGTCGCCTTCGGCGCTAGCGTGGCCGATGTCCGCGCCTCCGCCTCCTACCAGCTCAAGAAGGCAGTCAGCTGGAAGACCAACAAGCTCTTCGCGCTTGATGCTCCTCTGAACGAGCTTTCGCTGAGATAGTCCTTCGGACCATATATGAAAAAACAGCCAGCGGAAACCCGCTGGCTGTTTTCATATAGTTACTGCCCTAAAGGACGGGAGTGAGTCTGAAGGCTACGACGTCGTGGGGCTTGACGGTCACGTCACGGACGTTGGCGACCATCTGTCCCCTCTGCTTGCCTTTGCCTTTAACCAATGTGGTAAAAGGCTTGGCATCCTTGTTCCAGAGGTCCTTGACGCTGTAGTTGGTCGAGGCGAAGTCAGTGCTGCGGCCGCTGAGCTCGTCATTGACCTCCAGGGCAGGCCAGTCGAGGGGGAGCACCCTGTCCTCCTCTCCGGTATTCATGATACAGAAGGCCCAGGCGCCGCCGACGAGCGGCTTGAACCAGTACTGGAGATTGTCTTCGTTCCTCAGGCGCAGTCCCTGGATGCCGAGAGGATCCTGGTCGACGGCGATCATGTCCTTGTTACGGATGATCTCCAGGGTTTCGGGAGTGATCTTGGTAAGGTCGTTGCCGAGGATGAGGGGAGCCGCCATCATGCACCACATGGTGAAATGCGCCCTGTCCTCACTGTTCGTCATCTCGTAATAGACTCCGTCCACGGTTATGTTGTTACCGACCTCGAGCATGTCCGGGTCGTTCCAGTGGCCGGGGCCGGCATACTGCCTCAGAGGCTCGTTCTTGTCGATGATCTCGAGCACGCTCTGGGGCTTCCACCTGCGGCGTCCGTTCTCGTCATAGCTGGTCTCCACGGGCAGGAATGCGGGCCCGATGTCTCCTGTGGTCCTCCAGGAATGTCCCACGTCGGCAGCCCATTCCCACGGCTTGTTCGAACCCCATTCGCACATGCTGAAGAAGATGGGCCTTCCGGCCTTGCGCAGCGCGTTGCGCATCAGGGTATAGGCGCCCTTGGGGTTTACGTCGTTGGTGAAGCACCAGTCGTATTTCAGGTAATCGACTCCCCAGGCGGCGTACGTGATGGCATCCTGGTACTCGTGCCCGAGGCTGCCGGAGTAGCAGGCGCAGGTGAAGTTGCCGGCGTCGCTGTAGATGCCGAGCTTGAGCCCTTTACCGTGCAGGTAGTCGGCGAGGGCCTTCATCCCGGAAGGGAATTTCTCAAGGTCTTCGTGGATGAATCCGTTCTCGTCACGCTCTCCGTGCCATCCGTCATCGAGGTTGAGATAGACGTATCCGGCATCGACGAGTCCGAGCTCCACCATAGCTTCTGCAGTAGCCTTGATCAGATCCTCGTTGATATCGGTCATGAAGCAGTTCCAGGAGCTCCAGCCCATCTGGGGGGTGTCGGCCACACCTTCCCACTTGGGGAGGTTGGCATTGGGACGGGGCCGCTGAGCTCCGGCTTCGATGCCGGCAGCAAGCAGCGCGGCGGCCGTCAGGAGTATGATAAGTCTTTTCATATAAGCAGTTTATCTTCTTGTTACTTCCCTGTCAAGAGGCAGGTTGGAGAAAGTAGGGGTAGCCACTGCCGCGGCATCCCATCCGTCGGGATACCCGAATACTGTGAAGTCGATGATGCCCAGGGGACTATTCTTGGGCCAGTCGGTCACCGTCAGCCTTACGAAACGGCAGTTGACGGGTTTGAACTCTTCGAAGATGGTGTCTTTGGAGTCGGTGTTGCCGGTCTTGTCCAGGACGGTGTCGAACTTTTCGCCGTCCTGCGATACCTCAAGTTTGTACTTGTAAACGGGAAGTACCTGCGCTGCGCCGAAGCCGCGCCTGCCGCCTCCGCCGAACATCACGCGCATGGCGTCCACGGTGAAATGTTGGACGACATCGAAGCGGGTGGCGGGGGAGAGCTCGACTGTGATGGCAGGCTGTGCATCAGTTGCCTCGGGCATCCAGACGGTTCCGCTGTAGTTGTCCACGGCGAACGCCGCGGGGAATCCGTTCTGCTGCGACGAGAACTTCGACAGGGCGTTCATGGCGTTCATCTTGTTGATGGTGACCGGGATGGAGGTGGGAACGTCCTTCTTTGCGACGGTACCCGGAGCCGGCTGGGGAGTATCGGTGACGGTGCAGTACATCAGTCCGTCGGAGTCGAACTCGACCTTGTCCATACCGATGCGGCGTCCCCCGGGAGGGTTGGAGAGCACTATGGTGTAGAACTGCCACCACTCATCCTTGTCCTTGAGCTTGACGATGGATCCGTGGGCGGTGCCGGTGACGAGGCCCTCGGTCTTCCTGAGCAGGGGGTTGTTGGGAGCATAGGTGTAGGGCCCGAGCGGGGAGGTGGCGGTGTAGTAGCCTTCGGCATAGGTCTTCCACTGGGTGCCGGAAGCGGAATACTCCAGATAGTAGATACCGTTCCTCTTGATGACCCAGGGACCTTCGATCCAGGCGACTCCGGGATATTCGTTCATCTCGCCGTAGCGCTCCCAGGCGTGCATGGGGTTGAAACCGAACAGATGCGTGGGTTTATCCATGAACTCGGTCATGTCATTGGGATTGAGCTTGACGCCATAGATGCCGCTGATGCCGCGTCCCGGCCAGAACAGGTAAGGCTGGTTGTCGTCATCGATGAATATCTTGGTGTCGAAGCCTCCGTTCCATCCGTTCTCCACGGGACCCGTATTCTTGAAAAGGCCGAGGTCGGTGTAGGGACCGAGGGGATTGTCGGCGACATATACGTGGTCGCTGTTGCCGGTGAGGTAGAACTTGCCGTTGAACTTGACAAGGTCCGGAGCCACCGGGATGTGCTCCACTGCGTGGAACTCCCAGTTCAGGAGGTCGTCGGACACCCACATGCCGCCGCCCGTGCAGCACATGTAATACTTGCCGCCCTCTTCGAGGACAGTAACGTCACCGCTTGCATTGCCTCCCTGGCCGATAGGCATCGGGAGGGGATTGCAGTAATACTTCTGGCCGAAGGCGCAGACCGCCGTCCCCATGAGGAATACGGCAGTAATGATTGATTTGATCTTCATGGCGGTTATTGGTTATTAGAGTTGTCAGTGTGGGGATGAAGGAATGAAGAACGTCAGCGTATCTTCGCCTTGTATCGGGTCGAGACCTTCCCGTGGGAGATGTTCAGAAGCTTTTTGGAGAGCATCTTCTTTCGGATGGGGGCGACAAGGTCGGTGAAGATGACGCCGTCGAGGTGGGACATCTCGTGCTGTACCATCCTGCAGGCGAACTTGTCGAGCTTCTCTGTTACTTCCTTGAAATTTTCGTCGTAGTAGCGGACCGTCATGCTTTCGGGGCGCTGGACGTCCGCATAGACACCGGGGACGCTGAGGCAGCCTTCGTTGTATTCGCACTGCTTTTCGCTTTCTTCCAGGACGACGGGATTGATCATCACGCGCTTGAAATCCGCCAGATAGTCATAGACGTCGGCCATTACGGTGCCGTCGATGATGATCACCCGCTGGCTTACGCCGATCTGGGGTGCGGCTAGGCCGCATCCGTCGGCCACCGCCAGCGTGTCCTTGAGGTCGGTGATGAGCTGGGTAAGCTCTTCCTTGCGGCTGAGATCCGCTTCCTGCGCCCTGGCCCGGAGCACTTCCGAACCGTAGAGATAGATAGGTTGTATCATAGTCCTTTGGCTTTTCTGTCCATGTATCCCTGGAGGATGATGGCTGCGCTGATCCTGTCGACGGAAGATTTGTTCCTGCGGTCCTTGTACTTCATGCCTCCTTCGATCATGGCCCTGTGGGCAAGGACTGAGGTGAAGCGCTCATCCTCAAGCTCCACCGGCACGCCGGGGAAGGCTCTCTTGAGGACGGGAAGGAATGCGTCCACGTCCGCGGCCGCTTCCGCCGGCCTTCCGTCGAGGTTCATCGGATACCCCACGACAAAGCGCGTTATGGTTTCTTTTTGGGAGTATTTTTGAAGATAATCTATTATCTTTGCAGACGGTACCGTGTCGAGTGCGGATGCGAATATCCCGAGGGGGTCGCTGGCCGCGAGCCCCGTGCGTTTCCTTCCGTAGTCGATGCCGATCAGTCTTTCCATTGACTGCAAATTTAATGAAAAAGTATGTCAGGACAAAATAAAGAGCCGAAAGTACGGAACTTCCGCCTGTCCCTCGTGGACGACATGACACACAGGAAGCTGTGGGTGCTTCACTTCACCAAGCCCGGTTTCCTTGTGACCGTCATTTCGGCCGTCGTAGTGCTCTTCGCCATCGTCTATGCCTTGCTGGCATATACTCCGCTGCGCACTTCCATTCCCGGTTATCCTGATGCCCATACCCGCCGCGCCGCCATCCAGAACGCCATCCGCATGGATTCCCTCGAGAACGTCATCAGCCGTTGGGAGTATTATTCCGAGAATATGCTTCGGGTCATCGAGGGCGAGGCGCCGCTGCCTGTCGACAGCGTCATCCGCCTTGCGGATGCAGCCGTCGCCAGCGGGCGCGACGCCGCCTTCCTCGCTCAGAGGGACTCCGCCCTCCGCGATCTGGTAAATGCCGAGGAGCAGTTCGGTGTGACCGACCGTCAGGAACGCGCGCTCCCTATCGAGGGCATGCATTTCTTCACTCCTCTCAAGGGAGTGGTCTCGCAGGGCTTCGACGGCGTCCTCCATCCCTATGTCGAGATCTCCGCTCCGGCCAATTCCGTCGTGATGGCCGTGCTGGACGGTACCGTCATCTTCGACGGATGGGATGACGGCTCCGGATACACCGTAGCCATCCAGCACGAAGGCGGCATCATCAGCATCTACAAGCACAACGCCAAGCTCCTGCGCAAGACCGGTGACCGTGTCTCTTCCGGCGCTTCCATAGCCCTGGCCGGCGACCACCTCCGTTTTGAGCTTTGGTACAGGGGCGCGGCGGTCGATCCCGCGAAATACATCGTTTTCTGATGAAGAGAAGGATTGCTATACTTGGCTCTACCGGGTCCATTGGCAGACAGACCCTCGATGTGGTGCGGCAGCACCCGGACCTTTTCCAGATAGAGCTGCTCACTGCCAACAACAGTTCGGAACTCCTTGTTTCACAGGCTCGCGAATTCGACGCCAACAGCGTGGTCATCTGCAACGAGGACCGTTATCGCGAGGTTGCGGACGCCCTTCAGCCCGAGGGCATAAAGGTCTTCGCCGGTATCGACTCGGCGTGTGACCTGGTGGCAGGAGACAATATCGACATAGTCGTCGCTTCGATGGTGGGGTTCAGCGGCCTGGCGCCGACCGTCGCCGCCGTCAAGGCGGGCAAGGTCATAGCCCTTGCCAACAAGGAGACGCTAGTTGCGGCGGGCTCCGTGGTCATGGGCCTTTCGGAAAAGTACCATGCCCCCATCCTCCCCGTCGATTCGGAACATTCCGCCATCTTCCAGTGTCTGCTGGCGGCGCAGGGCAATGCCCTGAGCCGCATCCATCTCACCGCCTCAGGCGGGCCTTTCCGCACTTGGGACAGGACGAAGATAGCGTCGGCTACCAAGGCCATGGCTCTCAAGCATCCCAACTGGAACATGGGTGCCAAGATTACCATCGACTCCGCGACGATGATGAACAAAGGCTTCGAGGTCATCGAAGCGCGCTGGCTCTTCGATGTGGAACCCGACCGTATCAACGTGGTCGTCCATCCCGAGTCCATCATACATTCCATGGTGGAGTTCGAGGACGGGGCGGTTATAGCCCAGCTTGGCCATCCCGACATGCGGGAACCCATCCAGTTCGCAATCGGATTCCCGGACAGGCTTCCGCTCAACAACAGGAAGCTCGATTTCGCCGCGCTCGGCAGCCTGAGCTTCTCCGAGCCGGACCTTGACCGCTTCCCGGCCCTGGGCCTCGCTTTCGAGGCCATCCGCCGGGGCGGCAACATCCCTTGCGTGCTCAACGCAGCCAACGAAGCCGCCGTCGCGGCATACCTTCAGGACCGTATCGGATTCTACGATATTTCGGGGATTGCCGAAAAATGCATGGAAGGTGCGGATTTTGCAGCGAATCCCTCGCTCGACGACATCTTCGCCTCGAATGATTGGGCGCTCCGCCGGGCCAATGAACTGATAGACAAATGGTAGTATTGATAAAGACGCTCCAGGTGATACTGGCCCTCTCGGTGCTCATCATCATTCACGAGTTCGGCCATTTCACCTTTGCGAAGCTTTTCGGCATACGGGTGGACAAGTTCTTCCTGTTCTTTGATGCGGGAGGAGTCAAGCTCTTCTCGTCCAAGGAGACCAAGTGGTTCACCAAGCTCTTCCCGAAGGCCGCCAAGGCAGAGACGGAGTACGGTATCGGATGGCTTCCGCTGGGCGGCTATTGTAAGATCAACGGAATGATCGACGAGTCCATGGACCTGGAGAGCCTGAAACACGATCCCCAGCCGTGGGAGTTCCGTTCCAAGAAGGCCTGGCAGCGCCTGCTGGTGATGGCCGGAGGAGTGTTGTTCAACTTCATCTTCGCCATCATCGCATACAGCTGCATACTCGGCATCTGGGGACAGGCCTATTTCTCGAACGAGGACAATGCCATCTATGTCAACGACCTGGCTTATGAGATGGGCTTCCGCAGCGGCGACCGCATCCTCGCGTTCGACGACTACGTTCCGGAGAACTTCAGCATGCTGCAGGCCGACCTTGCCAGGCGCAACGTCCGCAAGGCAACGGTGCTGCGCGGGACCGACACCCTGGACATCTACATCGACCACTCGATGATAGGGGAGGTCCTCAATACTCCCGGGATGTTCGACCTGGCAGTTCCTTTCGTGGTGGACTCCTTCATGGAAGGGTCGCCCAACGTCGGCAGCGGCTTGCAGAAGGGAGACAGGGTGGTATCCATAGAGGGCAGGGAAGTGCCATACGTGCAGGACTCGCGTCCTGTGCTGGAGACCTTCGCCGGACAGACCGTATCCGCCGTGGCGCTTCGCGAGGCGGATTCGCTCCAGGTCCGGCTGCAGGTCGACACGGCGGGCCGAGTCGGAGTGTATATGGCCATGCCCGGCTACCAGACCCGCAGGTACAACTTCCTGACGGCCATCCCGGCAGGATTCAAGGAGACGTTCTCCACAATCGGCGGCTATGTCCGCGACTTGCGCCTGGTCGCCACTCCTAGCACCCAGGCCTACAAGTCGGTCGGCAGTTTCATCGCTATCGGGCAGGTGTTCCCGAGCACTTGGGACTGGTACCGCTTCCTGGAGCTGCTGGCGCTGCTCTCCATCATGCTCGGCGTGATGAATCTGCTGCCCATCCCCGGTCTCGACGGCGGACACATCATGTTCACGCTGTATGAGATGCTGACCGGGCGCAAGCCCAGCGACCGTTTCCTGGTCATCATGCAGATCATAGGCATGGTACTGCTGATGGCGCTTATGTTCCTGGCTTTCGGGAACGATATTGGAAGACTGATCAGATAAAACTCAAAGATATGAAACGTTTTTTCCTTTTCCTGGCGGCAACCGTCGCCATCATCGGGCTCGCTTCCTGTTCACACGGATACCGGAAGGCCATCCTGCCGAACGTCAGCGGCAAGGCCGGCGAGGTCATCGTCGTGATCGAGAAAGCTGACTGGGAAGGAGCGCTCGGCAACGAAGTGCGCGAGCTCCTGGCCGCCGACTGCCCCTGGCTCTATATCCGCGAGCCGCTTTATTCCGTCGTCAATGTCCCTCCGGGAGCCTTTGCCGACATGTTCAAGATCCATCGCAATATCGTCCTCTTCCAGATCGATCCGCAAGTGGTCAACACCGGCCTTCTGATCAAGAATGACGCCTGGGCATCGCCTCAGGTAGTCCTTCAGGTGAGCGCGCACGATGCGGACGAGGCCCTTTCCATCCTCAAGGAGAAAGGCCCGACCATCGTCAGCGCCATCGAGCAGGCGGAACGCGACCGCGTGATCCAGAACACCATCCTCTACGAAGAGAGCCTCATCGCCAAGGAGGTGAGGGAGATCTTCGGCGGATCGCCTCATTTCCCTTCGGGATACAAGCTGAAGACCAAGACCGACGATTTCGTGTGGGTTGCAGACATCAAGCAGTATACCCAGCAGGGCGTGTTCATCTACAAGTATCCCGCTCACGGCGAGGATGATTTCAAGGTCGAGAACATTATCGCCAAGCGCAACGAGGTCCTTCAGACCAACGTCCCCGGCATGTTCGAGGGCACTTATATGACCACTGCCGAGTACATCACCCCCACAGTCCAGTTCATCAAGTACAAGGGACGCGAGTTCGCGGAGACCCGCGGTTACTGGGAAGTACAGGGAGACTATATGGGTGGTCCCTTCGTCTCGCACACATTCTATAGCCAGGACGGCACGGAAATCATTGTCGCAGAAGCGTTTGTCTATGCTCCCAGATATGACAAGCGCCAGTATCTGAGGCAGGTCGAGTCCTTGCTCTACTCGTTCGAGTGGAAAAAGGATTGAGAGAAATAGAAAAATATTTTTGGTCAGACGGAAAATAATTCATACCTTTGCGTTCCATTCGTGAATAGCGTCTGGAAATGGTGGGTTCGTATAACGGCTAGTACTTAGGATTTTCATTCCTACAATAGGAGTTCGATTCTCCTACCCACTACGAAAAAAATATAAAAAAAATAAAATAATGGCAAACAACCCTTCTGCTGAGAAGTGCATTCGTCAGAGCGAACGGCACAGACTGCATAACAAGTATTATGCAAAGACCGCACGGAACGCTATCCGCGCTATTAGGAATACTACTGACAAGGCTACCGCCGAGGCCAACGCCCCCAAGGTCTACGCCATGATCGACAAGCTCGCCAAGATCGGCCTCATCCACAAGAACAAGGCCTCCAATCTCAAGAGCGGACTTCAGGTTTATATCAACAAACTTTCCTAGTTTCGAGATTCTCGAGAAGTAGCGCAGTTGGTAGCGCACTACGTTCGGGACGTAGGGGTCGGGCGTTCGAGTCGCCTCTTCTCGACAACAGGGTTCGGAAAACCGAACCCTGTTGTCGTTTTTTATCCCTTTTTGCGAACAAAACCGTCCGTTTTGTTCGTGGAAGTTCTCAAAAGATGATCCGTCCGTCGCAAAGGACGTGCTTGATGCACCGGCTGTCCGCGGAATAGACGAAGTTGGAGACGAGGTGGTGGCAAGGCTGCATGCGGATGTCCGAAAGGTCTATGAGCAGGCAGTCCGCGAGCTTGCCTTCGGCGATGACTCCCGCGTCGATGCCGAAGGCCTCGGCGCCGGCGCGCGTGGCCCAGCGGAAGACCTCTTCCGCGGGCAGCAGCTCGGGGTCGCCGCCGGACTTGGCCAGCAGCGCGGCGAACTTCATCGCTTCGCGCAGATCCAGGTTGTTGCCGGAGGATGCGCCGTCGGTACCCAGGGTGATGCGGCAGCCTGCCTTCATCAAGCGGCTGTAGGGGAACACTCCGGAGCCAAGTTTCATGTTGGAACAGGGGCAGTGCGATATCGTCACCCCGCGTTCGGCCAGGATGTCGGCCTCTTCGTCATCGACGTGCACGCAGTGCGCCGCGATGACGTCCGGGCCGAGGAAGCCGAGTCTTTCGAGATACCTGACGGGCGTAGTGCCGTGCTCGCGCATACAGTCAGCCACTTCCTTCTTCGTCTCCGAAAGGTGGATGTGGATGGGTAGTCCGTGCTCACGGGCATATGCTGCGCATTCTTGCAGCTTCTTCTCGCCGACGGTATAGATCGAGTGGGGGGCCACCAGGAGTTTTATCCTCCCTCCGGAAGGGTCCTGCCAGTGACGGATGAACTCCCTTTTCTCCCTAGTCACGGCCTTGGAGTGGTTTTCCATTACGGTGATGCCTATTGCGGCCCTCATCCCGGTGCGGTTCACTACGTCGATGGTCTCCTCGACATCGAAATACATGTCGTTGAAAAATACCGAGCCGCTCCGGATCATTTCGCTGGCGGCGATTTCGCTTCCGTGACGGATGTCCTCCGGTGTGAGCTTGTCCTCGAAAGGCCAGATGTAATCCCGCAACCAGGTCTGCAGCGGCATGTCGTCGGCATAGCCGCGCAGAAGAGTCATCGCCGCATGGGTGTGAGTGTTGTAGAGGGCGGGGAGTATGGCAGTGCCTGAAGCGTCCAGGACCTTTGCCTCGGCCGCTTCCGCCGGGGCGTCGATATCCTTGAACCTGTTGTCTTCTATCAGGATGTTCCTGGCCCTGCCGTCATGCAGGACGTTCTTTAACAACAGCCTCTCCATACCCTATTCTCCTTCCTGGGTTGCGATGAGTTCGCCGGCAAGTTCGAAGAGCCATATACGGAGGTCAGCCATCCAGGCTTCACGATAGATGAAGTCCTTGTGGTCTGCCCATCCGTGCCCGCCTACCGGGTAGATGTGCAATGCTGCGGAGACCTTGTTGGCCCTCAGTGCCTTGTAGTACTCTATGCTGTTCTCGCAGGGGACCACACGGTCGTCGGAGTTGGCCATGATGAATGCGGGAGGTGTGTCTGGAGTAACCTGCTTTTCATTGCTGTAGAGGTCGAGTAGCTCCTGCGAGGGTTCGCGTCCCAGCAGGTATCGTGATGAACCGGCATGGGTGAAAGCAGGGTCGAGAGTTACGACGGGATAGAAAAGGATGGTGAAGTCGGGGCGTTCCTCCGGTTTCGTAAAATGCGTGGATGTCATAGCGGCTAGATGGCCTCCGGCCGAGCAGCCCGCGATGCCGAGCTTCTCGAAGCCGTACTCGTCCGCGTGCTCTTTCAAGACGCGCATGGCTTCGTGGACGTCGTCAAGCGGCACTTCGGGATGTCCGTTGGGGAGCCTGTACTTGAGCACGGCGTACACTATGCCCTGGTCAGTGTACCATTTGGAGTTGGCATAGCCCTCTGTCTTGTCCCAGACATCGACATATCCACCGCCGGGGCAGACCAGGATGGCAAGGCCGTTGGGCTCCTCCGGGAGGAATACCGCCAACGTGGGCTTGGTGACGTTGGATACGTGGTTGCCGTAGTCCTTCTCCTCTCCGGTCAGCCCGTTGTCGGTCGGCGCGCCGTCGGGCCAGAGGTTGAACATCACGTCAGGCTGAGGGAAGTCGAATGCCGGGCGCACGGGCGCGCCGCCCGGAACGTCCTGGACGTTCACGGCCTGCGCCCATAACTGGACTGACGTTCCGGCAATCAGCATTGCCGCCAAAAGGGTGATCATCTTTTTCATATCCTTGCTCTTTAGATTCTTTATCATCGTTCAGGATGATATTGCTTTCCCGAACTTAACAAAGATAGGAAATCTCGCTGACAATCGCCCTTTTTTACCGCGACAATCGTAACCCTTTCCCGTGCGAAGGGACTACAGGTTTAAGACTATACCCGCGCTGTAGCTATTGAAGGCGGGACCATAGCCTTTCTCAAGGAAGGGGCAGGGGCTGTATTTTGCATATACCCCGAGGTCCCCGAAATTGATGCCGACGATATAGTTCCAGGTCCAGGTCTCCAGACGGACGTTTGTAAACTTTTGTGGTACGCCGGGGTCCTCCCGGGTGTACTTGTTCTTGATGCGGCCGTTGAAATTGAAGCATATTTCCGCTCCTCCATACAGTTCAAGCTGGCCGTGTCGTCCGAAGGACAGTGTAAGGAGGCCTGGAACGGAAACATAGTTGCTCCTGAGTGCGGAGCGCTTGAGGTCCATGCCGGAAGGGATCTCCGCTAACGTGACTGTCTTGTCGGTCATATTGAATATACCGTAATCATTCAGGCGGAAGGAACGGTAACCGACATTAAGTCCGGTGGAGATGGCGACGTGGTTGCCCAGACAGTGGAATCCTACGGATTCGACAGTCAGGAAGATATCGGAGCAGGCCTTGCCGCCCATGTCGATACCTGTCGGGCCGTCAAACGGTATGGACACTCCCAGTCCCAAATAATCGAATTCGCTCGTGGTGACCCTTCTGTACTTTCTTCCGCCTGAAGCGGTCGACGAAGCTCCATCTTCTTGATTCATAGGCTTCTCAGGAATGATGGAGAAGGTCGTGTCACGATACCTTCTCTGCTCCATCCTGTCCTGCAGGACATCCCAGTTGAAGAGATCGATCCGTCCTTCCCGTACGGAGACGTTGCTGTCCGGGGTGATGCGGACACTGCTCTCATAGCGGAAGGTGGGGTCGTTGGCGGAACCCTTCAAGCTGACAGTCTGTGAGTCCTTCGAGGTAATGATGGTGACTTCGCTGACATTTTTGATACGGAGCGTGTCCGGGGTCTGTGCGGCGGCGATGAGGCATGATGCAAGCGCCGCGGAAATGAATATGATTCTTTTCATGGTGATTCCTTACTTGGTGGTGAACATTTTCCTGAGGTTGGTGAGGGTGGTGTCGCCTTCCATATAGACGACTATGACGGATGTCCCGGCTCCTTCAGCGGAAGGCTTGGACTGGAAGCAGAGGAAATTTCTGCTGCCTGAATCCGGCTCGAAGGCAATCAATGCATAGCTGAGGCGGTTGTGGTCGATCTCAGTTTCTTTGCTGGCTGCATCGGAGGCATCTTCGAGTATGAGAGCCGAGATGCTCTCGAGATCTTCGTCGTCCACGTCCATCCGGACGCTTCTGAACAGGGAGAGGCCGTAGTCCTTGAGGTAATCGCCCTTGACGATAGTCTCGACCATACGGTCCTTGGGAACGACCTTCCCTTCGAACACTGCGCTGCTTCGCAGCCTGTCCTGGGACAGGGCTGCCAGCGGAAGCAGCAGTAAAAGGGTGAAGATTATGAGTTTCTTTTCCATATCAGTTGAACAGTTCGGTGAGCTGAGCGGTGACATCCGGGCCCTGGTTGTCGCCGAACAGGTCAGCTAGAGTTTGATTCATGTCGTTGATCACGGTCTCCGTGTCTGTATTCTTCTCGCCGTAGGCGTAAATGATGCATGTGTCGGCCGGACGGGTGGTGAGGGAGTGGCCGAGGATGGCCACGAGGGTAAGGGAGGCCGCGGCGGCGAGGACGCCGGCCAGCGTCCGGGCTGAAGCCCGGGCTGCGCGTCGGCTCCGCTGGGCCGCGGCATAGCCCAGCACGGCCCGGGCCTCATCGAAGGCCGGGTCGTCCGTGCGGGCGAGGAACTCCCGCAGGGCGAGTTCTTCCTCCGGGGTAGTGTCTGCCTCGAAGTACCTTTCAACCAATTCTTTCCAATAATCCTGCGTCATAAGTTCCTTTTTCTATATAGTTCCCTGATGGTTTTTCTCGCTCTGGAGAGCTGCATCCTGACTGTTGCCGGCTGCATGCCGAGTTCCTGTGCGATCTGTTCCTGGGTCAGCCCTCCGTATTCGACCCTTTCCATAATGTAGCGCTGGGTCTCGCTGAGTTCACTCTCGATCAGTCCCTGCACGGCGGCGAGCTGTTCGGCACGGTCCCGGCGGTCTTCCGCCGGCAGCCGGTCCGCCGCGTCGAGCGGGACCTTGTCCCGCCTCCGGCGGACGGCGTCCAGGCTGCTGTTCCGCACCGCCGTGAAGAGCAGCGCTTCGGCCTCCGCCGTCGTTCGGATCTCGTAATCCTTCGCCCACAGCTTGTAGAAAGCCTCCTGCAGGGCGTCGTCGGCATCCTCGGCATTCCCGAGGATGCGCCTGGCCCTCGCCCGGAATCTGTCCCGGAGGTTCAGGAAGGTATCTGTCAGCAGTTCGCGCGGCATTTTTCGTCTCAGTCTATTAGTATAAACGCAACTTTCATCCAATTGTAACACTCATCCCTTTAACAACCCGCCTTTTCTTTCTGGCCGTGGTAGCCAATGCGCTTATAAAGAGTGTTTTAAATACAATGACTACCCCTTGCGAGAAGGGGTAGTCAAGATAACCAAGGCATTGACAATCAGTCATTTGGTTTCCACGGCTCCTTCGGGCTAGCGGACGCCTCCGGAGGCGGTGACTTGACCGGTAGAGTCATCGTGCTGCTTTCCGCTTCCGTCTGGTTCTCCGGCTTCTTCGTCCTTGTCGTTGAAAAAGGGTATGGCTCCGCCCTTGACCAGCCAGGCAAAGCCAAACAGGTTCAGGAGGATGATTTCAAGTATCATCGCAATGTAACCCGGGGCTTTGGACAGATAGGTGCAAAGGAAGACGACTTCGACGACGATCATGCTGTAGCCGCAGATGCGGTACACCCGGTTGCGTATGCGCTTGCGTTCGGTCATGGCCGGACCGGACTTGGTGAACTGGAAGATGCTGTTGATGGCTATCGTCAGGAAGAACAGGCCTGCGCACACTGCGTGGACGATATGGGACAGTTCGACTGGCATTTGGAAGAAGCCTACCGGAGTGCCGTCCGGGATCCAGCTGACCTTGCAAGGGAACAGGACTATTCCCAGGCCGAAGATGCCGGCGACGGACGTCAGGAAATTGTCGCTGTTGTCATAGCCGATGTATGAGATGAGGACCAGCGCCGCCGGGACCAATACTCCGACCAGTGCCGGACTCTGGTAATATGTGGCGGAGATGCTCCACCACCAGTCGTTGCCGGGATGCTCGGCTATCCCTGCCGAGAACAATGCCAGCCAGGGGAGGCTGACTCCGAGAAAACCGCACAAATTCCTTATGCGGAGATACATTCTCCCTTCCTTCGTCGTGTATTTCGCCATGATGTTCGGGTTCAGTGCTCCTCAAAGGTAGCCATTTTCCCCGGAATGTGCTATGCCGAGGGCGTTGGATTTGTGTTTCCAATGTGCTAACTTTGTAAGGATGTCGCGAATATAGCATAGGCTTTTAACCATATTTATTCAAATGCTCATCATGAAAAGGTTTATCTACATCCTTGCGATGGCGCTGTGCATCTCCGCCGTCTCTGCCAATGCGCAGGTCAAGGAAGATTTCAAGCCGGCGCCCAACGTGCAGCCGGGCAAGCAGTATCCCCAGGTCAATTCCGAGCGTTGCGTCCGTGTACGCGTAGTCGCTCCTGACGCCAAGTCCGTCAAGCTGGACATAGGCGGTGTCAAGTACGACCTCAAGAAGGACGACCAGGGCGTCTGGATCGGTGAGTCCGCTCCCCAGGACGAGGGCTTCCACTATTATCAGCTGAACATCGACGGTGCCGACGTTCCGGATCCGTCCAGCCTCTACTATTACGGCGCAAGCCGTTGGGGCAGCGGTGTGGACGTCCCCGCCGTGGATGAGGATTTCTACGCGGTCAAGAATGTCCCTCAGGGACAGATGCGCGAGATCTATTACTGGTCCGAGGTCAATAAGGCCATGCGTCACTGCTTCGTCTATACTCCCGCCGAGTATGATACCAACCCCACCAAGCGCTATCCCGTGCTTTATCTGCAGCACGGCGGCGGTGAGAATGAGTACGGCTGGCCCCAGCAGGGACACACCGCAGCCATAATGGACAACCTTCTCGCAGAGGGAAAGGCCGTCCCGTTCATCATCGTGATGGACAACGGCTCCTGGACCATGCCTCGCCCGGCAGCTCCGGCAGCTGCCCCGCAGGGACAGCGCCCGCCGCAGGCCCCTCAGGGACAGCGCCCGCCGCAGGCCCCTCAGGGCCAGCGTCCGCAGGGCGGACAGCGCCCTCAGGGCGGCGGCTTCGCCATGCCTTCCAACTGGGCTGACGGCATCGCCGACACCTTCATCAAGGATCTCATCCCCATGATCGACAGCCGTTTCCGCACCATCCCCGATGCTGCCCACCGCGCTATGGCCGGTCTTTCGATGGGTGGTATGCAGACCAAGACCATCACTGTGGCCCATCCCGAGGTGTTCTCCAACCTCGGTATCTTCAGCGGCGGCACCATCACCGTTGCCGACTGCAAGAACAATCCCGAGTTCGCCAAGACCCTCAAGCTCGTCTTCGTCAGCTTCGGCAGCCGCGAACTTGAGAACCGCGCCCCCGGCTTCGGCGACGGCACCGATCCCCGTCAGGAGACCGAGGAGCTGAAGGCTTCAGGCGTAGACGCCCACTTCTATGTCTCGCCGGGCACTGCCCACGAGTGGCTGAGCTGGCGCCGCGCCCTCTATCAGTTCGCCCAGCTCCTGTTCAAATAGCCATGCGTGATTTGTAACGCGCTGATTGACAGGAAAAAACGATAAACCTCCCTACGAGATTAACGCAGGGAGGTTTAACTTAATAGCTTGTATTACAATTAATTATAAATCACGGGATGTGATGATCAAAGGGTGGGTTTGACGGGAACGATTGTGCCGTCGGGGTTGAAGTACATCGGGTCGATGCAGACCTCGCGGTTATAGCCGCCGGAGAGTCCCATCTTGATGCCTTCGGGACGGGTGAAACGGTGGTACACCATGTACCAGTCGTCGGTTCCGGGAATATTGATGACGGAGTTGTGTCCCGTTCCGAAAATCTGCAGGGAAGGATCCTGTTGGAGGATGACAGTCTCCTCGACCTTCGCGGGCTGTCCGTTACGTACGAACTCGGTGGGGGAGTCGGAGATCAGATACCTTATGCAGTAGCGGGCGGAGCGGGTGATATTCTCCGACCACATGAAGTAGTACAGGCCGTTGCGCTCGAAGACGTAGGTACCCTCGAGATAATGGTACTCTCCTATGCGGGAGCGGGGGATGAGCTCGTGCATCGTTCCGGGCACGAGCGAGACCATGTCGTCCGCCAGTTCCGCCATCCAGAGATATGAGTTGCCCCAGTACAGATAGTACTTTCCGGTCTTAGGGTCACGGAAGACGTCCGGATCTATGACCTGGTTGGGCGTGTGCAACTCCTCCTGGCTGAGCATAGGTTTGCCCAATGCATCCTTGTAGGGGCCTTCAGGCTTATCGGCCACGGCGACACCCACTGCTTTGTTGGCTACGAAATAATAGTAGTATTTGTAGTTCCTTCCAACCTTCTTTTCTATTATGCAGGGAGCCCACGCGTACTCCTTCCCCCAGTCTAGATCCTGCAGGTCCAGGATAACGCCTTCGTCCTTCCAGTTGACGAGGTCCTCCGACGAGAAGCATTTGAAATCGTGGTTGTGCCAGGCATACGCGCCGTCGGTCGTGGGGTAGATATAGTACTTGCCGGTCTGTTCGCTGTATAGGATTTCAGGGTCGGCATGAAGTCCGCGGAATACGGGGTTGTGCACGTCCGGAGCCAGATGCTCGGGCTCCGCCTTGTCGCTCCAGGCTTGGAGCCTCTTGTATTCCGCTTCGGCGAGGCGGATGAACGAACCCTGCTCGGGTCCGTACACTCCTTCCAGGTACTGCGGACGCCTGAACTCCTTCAGGCTGTCGTCCGCAGTACAGACCCTGTAGCTGCCAGTCGGGCCTCCGGCAGGGTCGACGTAGCCGACCTGCCAGCCTTCGGCCCCGACGAGCCTGAAGGTGGAAGGCCCTTCTACCGCCTTGCCTTCTTCCGGCTCGAAATAGACCGGCTCGGACCATGGTCCTGAGAGCTGTTCAGCCCTGGAGGATAATAAACCCGGACGTCCGTCCTTTTCCTTGAAGAGTACGCAGTAGCCGCCCTCCGGCAGCGGACTGATGTCGGCATCCTTGATGCCGAAGCCCCAGTCCGCGATCAGCTCCGGGCGGCTCCACTCGGAGAGGTTTACGTCGGAGCGCAGACCGAACAGGCTCATATGGGTGACCTTCGTAGGCTCGAGCATAGGGAAATACACGAGATAGGAATTGTTCGTATCGTCCCAAATGATCTGTGGATCCCCGACCGAACAGTACTCAGGAAGGTCCAGGGTGGAGATGCGCACCCATTGGATCAGGTCGTCGCTGCGGTAAATGTCGATGTCGGAGGAGCCCGATGCCGCGACCATTATGTATCCCCAGTCCCGCGCCCTGCACAGGTACGGGATCTCACCGGAGATCACGTCTTCGGCATCTTCCGGGAAGATGGAGTCGCCGCACAGCAGGTCGTGGAAATGTATCCCGTCCTGGGACATTGCATACGCCGGCCAGCCTCCGTGAGCGGAGATATGGCAGAACAGGTATCCGAAAGTGTCACCGTCGGAAAGATCGGGATTGCCGCGCAGGGCCTGCGCATTGGCGTTGAAACAAAAGGCTGCCAGGCAAACGGTCAGGAATAAAGCTTTTTTCATAGTTACAGGACTGTCATTTCACTTCAACTTGTGCAAAGTACTCGTCACGCAAGGCCTTGACGCCGGCCTTTCCCTTCAGGGTGCACACTCCTTCGAGAGGGAGCTCGCGGCTGGACGGCCCCACGCGGAAGGCATAGTCTCCCGGGGAGACGGTCCAACCTTTGTCCGAATGCCAGGCCAGCTGGTCGGTCGACACTCTGAAGCAGACTTCCGCGGTCTGACCGGGATCGAGCGCAATGCGGCGGTAGCCCTTGAGCTGGACCGGCTTCAGCGGCTGTCCGGACTTCGGCGATACGTACAGCTGGACGATTTCATCACCCTTGACGTTCCCGGTATTGGTAACCTTGCATCTGACTTCAACCAAACCGTCTTTCGTCTTGGCTGAAGGCTGGACGCTGATGTCGCTGTAAGCGAATGAAGTATATGAAAGGCCGAAACCGAACGGGTACAGCGCTTTTTCAGGTTCGATGCCGTTGTTGTAGCAATAAGGATCTTCGCTCTCGGTCGCAGGGAAGCTGAAACACAGCTTTCCGGAGGGATTGACCTTGCCGGTGAGGACGTCGCTGACTGCATTGCCTCCCTCCTCGCCGGGATAGAACGCCTGGAGGATGGCTGCGCAGCCGTCCGCTATGTCGGATATCATCTCCGGCCTTCCGCTGAACATAACCAGAACCACCGGTTTGCCCGTGGCGATAAGGTCCTTGACAAACTCCTCCTGGTCGCCGGGCAGGCGGATGCCGACCCTGCGGCGGTTCTCTCCGCAGAGATAGATGTTCTCTCCCATCGCGGCAATGATCACGTCGTTCTTTGAAGCCAGCGCGACCGCTTCCTCCCAGTCGGTATAGTCCTCCGACTCGAGTCTCCGGACGTTGAGGGAACGCACCCTCTCGTCGCCGCCCTGGGTCAGACCCATGTCGGCCAGGGTGCTCCAGTCGACGCCTCGCGAATACTCGACTTTCCCGTCGTATCTCTCATTCATCGCTTCGAGGAACGTGGGGATCCTCACTACCGACTCATCGACCGGCTTCCTGAAGAAGAACAGCTGCATCGAGGGGAAGGAGTAGTCTCCGAGCATGCTCCAGATGGAGTTGGCGTTCGGTCCCACCATGGCGACGTTCTTTCCGGGTGCCAGAGGCAGGATGCCGTTGTTCTTGAGGAGGACAACCGACTCGGCGGCGATGTCATAGGCGGTCTGGCGGTTCTCGGCGGGATCGAGGTCTACGGGACCTTCCTTGAAGAATAGGGGATCGGGATCCAGCAGGCCGGAGCGCGCCTTGACGAGCAGCGCGCGCTTCACTGCGCGCTCGAACACCTCCTCGCTGATACGGCCTTCGGCCAGCAGCTCGGGGAGATACTTGTATGAAGTGCTGGAGCAGAACTCCAGGTCGTTTCCGGTCATGAGAGCATCGACGGCGCACTGCTTCAGGAACTCGGGGCTCCTGTCGCGGCTCCCTTTTTGGACCGAGCCGTAGTCGCTGACGACTATTCCGTCATATCCGAGATATCCTCTCAGGATAACGTTCAGCAGGGTGTCGCTGCACACTGCGTAGTCCGAACGGAACTTGTCGTAGCAGGTCATTATGCTCTTGCTGCCAGCCTTGCGGATGATTGCTTCGTGCGGGAAAAGGACTTCTTCGTAGATCTCTTTCCAGCTGAGGTCCGAGCCTCCGCCATATCCGAGGAAGTGCTTGGTCGTGGCGGTGATGCCTTCCTTGAATCCCTTTGCCTGGAGTCCTTCCACGAAAGCGGTACCCAGGGAAGCCGTCAAGTATCCGTCCTCTCCGTAAGACTCCTCGATACGGGGCCAGTGGGCGTTGCGGATGATGTCCACCATCGGCGACAGAGCGTATTGCTGGCCGATGGCCCTCATCAGCACGGCCGTCTGGCCGGTCTTGATGCGCAACAGGTCGGGGTCCCAGGTACAGGCCACCGCCATCTGCTGGGGATAGATGGTGGCTCCCTTCGCTGTCACGCCGGAAATGCATTCTTCGTGCATTACGGCCGGGATCCCTGCGGGAGTCTCGTTCACCATATAGTCCTGGATGTCGGCGACAAGCTGTCTGAGCCCGTCGGCATCGAGATCCTGCGAGCTTGAGATCTGGCAGATGTGTCCGGCTCCGTAGGGGATGACTTCGTGGGCTTTTTCGACGGAGAACCTGCCGTTCTCCATCACTTCGCTCGGATAGATGCCGAAGAGCTGCGCAGCGCGGTCTTCGACGCTCAGGCGCTCGTAGACGGCATCCACCTGTGCCATAAGCTTCTTTTCAGTCTTGTCTGTCGTGCAGGAGTAAAGCATCAAAGGGATGGTAAGAAGGAAGAGTATTCTTTTCATGGTCGCTAATGATTATCTGAACAATACTTCGAGGCCGTCGTATGCAGCCTTCAGAGGATCCGGCAGCGTCCTGTCCAGCTCCGCCTGGGGCGGCTGCTGGACTTTCGACAGATGGGTGATATAGACCTTCTGACCTTCGACCGTTGCATATTTGCGGTTTTCCGTCAGCACCTTCACCGTGTTCTCCACCTGCGCCACGCTGGAGTGGGAGAACAGCCTCATGTCATCGTTGTTGTAGTCGAGTCCCATCGTGGCTTCCATTATGATGCCCGTAAGGAACTTGCGCTCACGCGAGAACTGCCCGACTCCGGCAATAGCCAGGGCATACGCCATTATGCCGGCAGTGTCGGTGGCATAGAGCAGCCTGGTGGAGTCCTTTTCTATGAGATAGATGAGTGCTTGTTCGTCGGAATAGTTGGAGGTATGGTTGGCCGGCAGGGCGGTAACCGTCAGGCCGTCCTGTTCGACAACCTGCCCCAGGGCGAGAGGTATGATCTCCGGGACGGGGACCCCGGTGGATTCCGACGCTTTCTGGAAATCGTTCCTCGCCCTCTCGACCCAAGTTTCACCGAGATATACCCGTCTGATGCCCAGCTCGAGCGCCGCCTTTGCGTCATAGTGGTCGTTATGCGAGTGCGTATAGAACACCACTTCGGGACGGTTCGCCGGCACCATGTCCGCCGCGGAAGGAGTATAGTCGAAAAGTACCTTGCCGTCGGCAAGGATGCTGGCATGCCTCCTCAGCTCCCCGCTCTCGGAGGGACCGTTCCAGTCGGCGCCGCCGGTGCCGAGGAAACGGACATGGATGCCCGGACCCGTCGGCACATATTCGACGGGGCCTCGGCCGCCAGGGCGGAAGCCTCCGGGAGGAGGGCCCTGCGGCGGACGCCCCTGCGGGGGTATCTGGGCTTCGGCTTTGTTCAGCGGAGCAGATGCTGCGGCTGCTACTGAAGCGATCGCCGCAATGCGGAGGAACTCTCTTCTTTTCATGGCGTTATATAGTCTTAGTAATCCCAAATATAGTAAAAAGAAAAAATAATCCTTACATTAGTAAACCATTAACACGTGAACGATATGAAAAAGCTTTCTATCATCCTCTTTCTTGCCTTTTCTTTATCCCTGCTCCTTTCTTGCGGACGCTCCGGACAGAAAGCGCCGAAGATCTCCATCTTCTGCGACCATATCGAGACCATAGCCCGTCAGGAGAAGATTCCTTTTGCTGAAGCAGCCGCCCTTATCAGGGATTACGGCTATACCGGAGTCGATGTGAGGGTCACTTTCAGCCCCGCTGTCGTCAAGACTCTGGACAGTCTGGGATTTGAGCACGCCTGCGCCATCGCGGACATCAATTATTCCCGCGGGGACCAGCCCGAGATGGAGGCACAGGCTCTGGCATTCATGGATACTTACGGCTATGACCGTCTGTTGCTGATTCCCGGCCTGATGCCTGCAGACGGATTGTCGCAGGAAGATAGGGAGGCCGTCAGACAGCGGATGTCCGCTTTTGCAGCGAAGGTCGCGGCAAAGGGCTACAGCGTGTTGATAGAGGACTTTGACAATCCCCGCTCCCTGTGCTGCGGCGCCGAGAGAATGGATTCCATTCTGAGGGTCTCAAGTGACATCGGGGTTGTCTTCGATACTGGAAACTTCATCTTCGCGGGCGATGACACGATGACGCAGTTCGGGCATTTTCGGAAGCAGATTGGCCACGTGCATTTGAAAGACAGGACCGCTCCCGACGATATGACGTGCGTCCCTGCCGGAGATGGCTGCATCCCGATGGAGGAAATCATAGGGAAGCTCAAGGAAAGCGGCTACGAAGGCTGGTATACGGTGGAGCAGTACGGTTCACGCAAGATGCTCGAGGACAGCCGTACTTCCTACGACAATGTCCTCTCCTTCCTTACCGCCGGGAAGTAAACTGAAGCGGGCTGAAGCCCTTGTTTGAGTGGATCAGGGCCGGCTTTCCGACATCAGTCGCTCCAGCTCGGAATCCGGTTTGTCGCTGATTTCGTCTTCTTCGAAGAACAAGGTGAGCATCGTGGCGAAAACCTTGTCATTGAAGACGAATACAAAGTCATAGTAGCCGGGGTCTACTTCTTCGGGGTGAAGGTAGAACGAACCCCATTGGTAGGTTTCTTCCTGTTCGGGATCTTTCCTCAGGTCGCATTCCAGGATATAGCCGGGAGTCTCGTCGTTCAAGTTTTTTCCCGAGTAAAAGCCCTGGTCTTCCTTGTGCTTGAAAACCATTACCTTGATTCCCGATCCGACACTGGCTTGCGGATGGAACTCTATCCATTCGTTCAATTCGAAAACGGAGCGGATCCCTTCGGCCGCGTATGGCTTGTTGTTGAAGCCTTCGGTTACGCAGCGGTCGCCGAACAGGCTCAAGGCGGTCATCGCCGGCTGTTCACCCTCTTCGATGTTTACGAAATAGAGTTTACCAAGCACCATTGTGTCTTGGCTTTGGCTGAAGCATACTGTCGAAAACGCGACAATTCCTGCGGCTAAGAGTGTGACTATCTTTTTCATATGGTAAAGATAGCACGAAACAATGATAAATAAAAAATAAGCACCTGCATTTCTGCAGGTGCTTATCAAGGTGCTCCCCAAAACAGTGAAATGTTGAACCTTTGGCGAGGGTTCGTTGAGCTATACAAGGAGTGCGAACCAGCAGATGCCGAATATTGCTGCGTGTTTGTTTTTTCGTTTCTTCAGTTTCATTTTGCTGAATTGTTATCTACTGGAGTTCTTCCAACTCGGAAAGGACTTCTTCTTCCACCATTGACCAGTGGAATAAATTCTGTTCGTTGCGCGATTCACCCATATGGACAAGAGGCACTGGCTTGTAAACAGGTTCTGTCAGTTCTACAAGCGTCCTCCACTCCTTAACCGCCTGTTCAAGCACTCCGGAAGATTCAGATAAGTACTTCTTGTCGCCAGTACGTTGGTATAATCTATAACTGATTGCGGCACGAAGTTTCGCAGCATAGTATCTTCCTAGATAAGACCACGCCTTGATGTCTGTCACCTCATACATCAGATCCGTGTTCCCGGAAGGATCTATACCATCGACCTCATCCAATGCCGATTGGCAAAGAACCTCCAGAGAGTCAGCCAGATGTGCCGGTGACAGTTTACCTGCTTCCTCTACTAACCCATTGTCTATGAACTGGTCAATACTCATGTAAGAAGGATCCATAGGGGTCTTCCTGGCCAGATCTTTCAGGGAAATCAATCTCATCAGCCGATACCCTATTCCTCTGTCTTCAACAGTGAGCAGACCTTCAGAATAGAGGGTAAAGTCCCATGTCGCATTCTGGTATGATCCTACGATAAGCGGGACGACGCTTGCCATCTTCTGGGAGCAGAACAGGGTTTCTCCTTTCGATGGGAAGCGACGATCGAATTCGTCGATGAATTCTTCGTCAGGAGTGGCCGGATTGTAAAGGAGGCGGCCGGTCTGCATGTAGTACATCCACTGGCGGTCAAAGGCATAACGGTAACTTGATCCCGGTACTGACGTGATATAGTCCTTGGCCGGGATATAGCACTCGGATCCTATAAAGTAACCGCTTACATATGGCTGGGAATTCGTGGTGAAGTGTTTCCTCAGGAAGTCTGTATTCCCCCACCTAAGCATGAAGAAATCCTCATTTCTCATCGTCCAAACCAGACCGTACTTGTCGGAGACAGGATTCCAATATGTATCACTGATTTTTCCCCCATGTACTTTCTGTAGCGTTGGAGTCGAGTAAGCATGCGACCAGTTGAATTTCAGTTCTATAGTAAGAGGCCCATCGAAACAAGAGAGCGTATCCATGACAGCCCTGGCCATTTTCTCCACTTCGACTGACGTCGATCCTTCGCTCCCGGTACCGGCAGAAATAGGTGCTCTATATATGAACTTGGCTTTTCTGGAAGATTGTCTCATACCGCCGATGAATGCCTCCTCGATCCAGTCCTGACGTTCCTGCGGAGTCATTCCGCCCATTCCTTCGCCAAGGGTTATACCGAGGCCGGTAAGATCTGGATATTCATCAAGGGTGGCCTTTACAGCCTCACGTGTATAGTCCTTTACTATCTCTGAAGTGTCCCCTTGTGAAAAATAACTGTCTGTAAGGCAGTATTCTGCGACATCGTGAGCTTTGGCAAACTCCGGGGAGACAAAGATATTGAAGTTTATCAGATAAGTATCTATTCCCCTGTCTTTTGCCATCCTGAAAATGGAGGACCACATCTGATGCCATTCGGACAATTCTTCGTCAGAGAAAGGGCATGCTTCAGGGTATTTGGCTGTCTTGACCATATAACTGAACGGATGCAGATTCCATAATGTGAGCACATTGAATCTGTTGTCGGCCATCATGTCAAGGAAAGCCTCCCAATAAAGAGTGTCCCGGCAAGTATCATAGTGAAGGCTCGTAGCCTCGCTGATGCGATATGGATCCCATGGCAGGTTATGCTTGATCGCCCTGAAGGACAGGGCTGGATGCTCACGTTTGTCACGGATATTCGTTTTACCTTGCCTCAAAGAATTACGGATGTCGAGGAGCGCGTACATTACTCCGACATCGTCACCCGCCTTGATTCTGGAATGTCGCCCTTTACTTGTAATTGAGAACGCCTCCTTCCCCATCGATGGATCAATCTTCGCCGTCAGGATGATGTCTGCCTTGCCATCGGAGCAGATGACGATGTTCGAGTCAGCAAGCGCCTTAATCATGCTGATTCCGTGGTTGATCCGTGGAGAATCTGTTTGGATGTCTATCCTGACAGATACTGTCTGTCTGTCGCCGTCATTAGTACGGCAGGCAAAGAGACATAGGCAAACAGCGATAAAAAACAGTAATTTGCAACTATGATTGGTCATATTCAGTTTAATTTGTTCAAATATAAGTATATTAGCGTCCCTAAAAAAGTATGAAAGATGAAGAAACTGATTTTCATCATCTGCCACTATCTCCCTGCACGCACTTTTTCTCAGAATGGTATTATCGAGAGAGCGCAGTGCGCTTGATGCTCCAAGATTTGGAGCGGGAGAATCAGAAAAGGGGAAAAAAGCTCCTCCCGTGCCTTTATCTGGAGTGGGAGGAGCACTTAGCGGTATGGATTCCGTAATTAAAGAACTTTGACTTTCAGTTTGGCGTAGGCGCGCTCGACTTTGGCGAGGGCTTTCTCTACGGTTTCGTCGCGGGCAAGGAGGACGCCCATACGGCGATGGCCCTTGATGAACGGCTTGCCGAAGAGGCGGATCTGGACGTCAGGCTCGGAGAGCACATCATCCAGGTTATCGAATTCAACCATAGTGGTGTCTCCCTCTACAACGATTGCCTTGGAGGCGCTGGGGCCGTAGAAGGTTACTTTGGGGATAGGGAGACCCAGTACGGCGCGGGCGTGCAGTGCAAATTCAGAGAGATCCTGCGATATCATAGTCACCATTCCGGTGTCGTGAGGACGAGGGGAGACCTCACTGAATAGCACTTGGTCCCCGCAAACGAACATTTCCACGCCAAATATGCCATAGCCGCCCAGGGCATCTGTAATCTTTTTGGCGATATCCTGAGCCTGCTCCAGGGCGCTCTGGCTCATTGGCTGGGCTTGCCATGACTCGCGATAGTCGCCGTCCACCTGATGGTGCCCCACTGGATTCAGGAACGTGGTGCCTCCTGCGTGGCGCACGGTCAGCAGCGTAATCTCATAGTCGAACTTCACGAAGCCTTCAACGATTACTTCGCCGCCGCCGGCGCGGCCGCCTTCCTGGGAAATCTTCCAGGAATTGTCGGCGTCGGCCGGGGTCTTGCATACGCTCTGTCCGTGGCCGGACGAGCTCATAATAGGCTTCACCACGCAAGGAGTTCCTACCGCGGCAATTGCCGCGTCAAACTCCGCGCGCGTGGCCGCGAAGCGGTAGTTGGAAGTTGGAAGGCCCAGCTTTTCGTGCGCCAGCTGACGTATGCCTTTGCGGTTCATCGTGAGGAAGGTGGCATTGGCCGTTGGAATGACGTTATAGCCTTCCTTTTCCAGTTCCACCAGCGTTGGAGTGGCAATTGCCTCCACTTCCGGGATAATGAGATCCGGCTTCTCCTGCTCGATGATCTCCCGCAGGCGCTTCCCGTCCAGCATTGACAGTACATAACTGCGGTGCGCTACCTGCATTGCAGGTGCGTTCTCATAGCGGTCGAGTGCAATTACCTCAACCCCATAACGTTGCAGTTCAATGGCAACCTCCTTGCCCAATTCCCCGGAGCCGCACAGCAGCGCCTTCTTGGCCACCTTTGTGAGGGGCGTTCCAATTTTTACCATAGCTTGATTAGATTGATATAGTAAAGATACGAAAAAAAAATACTTATCTTTAGGAGTCATTGGACTTAAAGACAGTTAATTCTAACCTCAAAAGTTGCAGATATGAAAAGATTTTTCCTTTTTGTAATGATGCTGGCTGGCGTTTCTGCCGCGGCTCAGCAGAGAAACAACGTAGTGCCGTCCTTCGCCGGCGCCGTTGAGGATTTCAAGCCTAACGTTACCAACCAGAGGGGACATCAGTACCCTATGGTCAACTCCCAGGGCGCAGTCCGCGCTCAACTCCGCGCTCCTCAGGCTAGTTCAGTACAGTTGGACATCGGCGGAAGGAGATATGAAATGGTAAAGGATGAAAACGGCGTATGGACCGGAACATCAGATCCCCAGGATGTTGGATTCCACTACTATCAGCTCAACGTAGACGGAGCATCCGTTCCGGATCCGGGCACAATCTATTTCTTTGGCGCTGGCCGCTGGGGAAGCGGTATTGAGATCCCTTCAGCCGATATGGATTTCTGGCAGGTAAAGAACGTGCCTCAGGGTGTTCTGGAGGAGAGATACTATTGGGCTTCTACCACAGAGACAATGCGCCACTGCTTTGTTTATCTGCCTGCAGAGTATAACAAGAACCCTAACAAGAAGTATCCTGTACTCTATCTCCAGCACGGAAATGCGGAGGATGAGAACGGCTGGGGCTCACAGGGCCACACCGCACAGATTCTTGACAACCTTATCGCAGAAGGAAAAGCTGTTCCGTTTATCGTTGTGATTGATTACGGCCAGGGTCAGAATATCCCTCTGATTCCTCAGTATGCTTCAAAGCTCCCTCAGGGACAGAACGGTGCTCCTAACGTATCTGATGCGTTCGCAGTTGTCCTGATCAATGATATCATCCCTATGATTGAGAAGGAGTATAGGGTAATTCCGGATGCACAGCACCGTGCAATGGCCGGATTGTCAATGGGAGGCGGCCAGACCCGCAGGACCACGATGGCCAATCCTACTACCTTTGCTTACGTAGGCCTGTTCAGCGGAGGCGTTATGAGCGTTGAGGACGTTCAGAATTCCGCAGGTTACAAGGAGACCAACAAGGTGCTGTTTATGAGCTGTGGAAGCAAGGAGAATCCCAGGGTTATGGAAGCAGCCGAAGCTCTTAAGGGAATTGGCGTAAACGCAGTGGGATATGTATCCGAGGGTACCGCCCACGAGTGGCACACCTGGCGCCGCAGCCTCTATCAATTTGCCCAGCTCCTGTTCAAATAGAGCCTGGCCTGGCAAATAAATACAGCGAACCCCGGAAGATTATTTCCGGGGTTCATTGTATGTTATTCATCAGCATTCTCGCTCTCTTCGCCTACGCTTTCTTCACTCTCTCCGTCTCCACCGTAACCGGTTTTCTTCTTTATGTATTTGCGGGCGACAAAGAGAAGGGCACCAAAGACCAGAGTAACAAAAGCGGGCCAGTATTTCTTGAATATCTCCCATACTACTTTAAAGAGTTCCACAAGGCCCCCTTCAATGATGCCCCATCCGTCCACCTTCACTACTACGGAAACCTGGCCGGATGATTTTAATCTCACGTTACCGGAGCCATCAGCATTCTCAAGCAACTCAACCTCTGCGCTGATCATTTTGGGCCCTTTCTCCCTGGGAGTGATTTTGAACTGGATCTCCGTGCCGGTTGGGTCGAAATCAATTATCTTTGACTCCGCAGGATCTACATCAAAACCGGGAGCGATGGGAGTGACGTGCACATAATTAACTGCATCGGCATAGAAGACCTTAGAACCGCGAACCATACCCGGGGAAGGTTCCGACTCATATTGGGGAAGGACAACCTTAACCTGCATAAGGTATTCCTTGTCTTTCTTCATATCAGGAGCAATGTCCAGATCCACGTTGTATGCTTCCGGATTGATACCCGGTTCAGGAGGAGCCGCACCCACTATGGCTATATTGTCTTCTCCAGGAGTGCTTCCCACTATGGGAATGTTGTCTTCTCCCCCCGGAGGTGGGGACTGGTAGACAACGGGAGGGGCTTTTAACTCTTCCTCCGTTGGTTCCTTTGGGTTACACCCAACAACAAGGCTGCCCGCAACAAGGCTTAAGATAATGCTGAATAAAAGAAGGGGTTTTTTCATAAGGTTTGGAATTGGAGTACACTTTTCAAAGATAGGAAAAAATAGCTATTTTTAAATCAACATTAAATTGACCTAATAATCAAGAAATATGAAAAGGACACTTCTATCTCTATGCTTATCTTTCATCGCCTTTCTCAGTGCGAATGCTCAAGTTTCCTTCAGCGCACCCCAGCAGGGAAGCGAGCCCAAAGCCCCGGAATTGGAGTATGTGGTACGTCTGCACGTGACTCTGGACCAAGCCTTCACTGTTGGAGATACTGGAAAGGGAACCCGTACGGTCATTCCCATCACCGGAGGAACATTTGAGGGCCCGAGTCTCAAAGGAGAAGTCCTGCCCGGCGGTGCAGACTATCAAATGCAATGCGATGGCCGAACGGAAATAGAAGCCATCTATTGTATACGCACCGATGACGGAGTGAATATCCACGTCCGCAATTGCGGCATTATAAAAATGGGAGGCAACAGCGGTATGTATTTCCGCTGTGCCCCCAAGTTTGAAGCTCCTATGGACAGCAAGTATGCCTGGATGAACGAGAGCCTGTTCCTTTGCCAGCCCGGTATGGGCCCTGCAGGAGGAATCAATCTTGATGTCTGGAGAGTAAAATAGTCGCCTACTTGAACAGGAGCTGTGCGAACTGGTACAGGCTGCGACGCCAGGTGTGCCACTCGTGGGCTGTGCCCTCTGAGATGTAACCTACGGCGTTCATTCCGATGCCCTTGAGAGCCTCGGCTGCTTCCATAACCCTTGGATTCTCCTTGCTTCCTGAGCTCATAAATACGAGCTTGTTGGTCTGCTTGAATCCTGCTGCACCCTGAACATCTTCAACGCTGATGGTTCCGCCGCTGAACTGGCCTACATATGCGAATGTGGTAGGGTTGGCGATGGTAATCCTGCGGGTCTGCATTCCACCCATTGAAAGGCCTGCGAGAGCGCGGTGCTGTGCATCGGCAATTACGCGGTACTCTT
>JAEEGJ010005111.1_pt1 | contig 42220 bp, 27 predicted proteins | sample 8958761 | NCBI WGS metagenome assembly JAEEGJ01 (sample SAMN16246546, study PRJNA631951) | gut metagenome | biome: gut microbiome; feature: rumen; material: RS-attached | host: Bos | place: Iran: Karaj | collected 2018-10
ATCAAAAAAGGATATTTATGAAACCTGCACTCGTTGTTCTGGCAGCCGGAATGGGCAGCCGTTACGGTGGACTCAAGCAGTTGGATGCTCTGGGCCCCAGTGGTGAAACCATTATGGATTACTCAGTATTTGACGCTATCCGCGCCGGATTCGGCAAGGTGGTGTTCATTATCCGCAAGGACTTTGAGGATGATTTCCGCCGTCTGGTGCTCAAGAAGTATGAGGGCCATGTCAAGACCGAGGTCGTGTTCCAGAGTATCAATGACCTGCCCGAGGGTTTCAAATGCCCGGAGGACCGCACCAAGCCCTGGGGTACCAACCATGCAGTATTGATGGCAAAGGACGTGATCAACGAGCCCTTCTGCGTAATCAACGCCGATGACTTTTACGGCCGTGACTGCTTTGCCGTTATGGGCAAGTTCCTGAGCTCACTGCCTGAGGGTTCAAAGAATGTATATTCCATGGTAGGTTTCCGCGTTGCCAACACACTGAGTGAGAACGGTAAGGTATCACGCGGCGTATGTGAGGTTAACGCACAGCGTCATCTGACCACAGTAGTGGAGCGCACCGAGATACTGCGCCGCGAGAACGGCGTATGCTACAAGGACGGTGATGACTGGGTACGCATCGATGACAACACTCCCGTATCAATGAACGTATGGGGATTCACCCCTGACTATATGAAGTACTCCGATGACTTCTTCAAGGGATGGCTCAAGGCTAATATCAATGTTCCCAAGTCAGAGTACTATATCCCGCTCATGGTAAATGAGCTGATCAATAACGGTACTGCAACGGTTGAGGTTCTTGACACCACCGCCAAGTGGTTCGGCGTAACTTACGCTGAGGACCGCCAGGGTGTTGTAGACAAGATTGCAGAACTTGTAAAGGAGGGTGTATATCCCGCCAAGCTGTTCGCATAAGTGTTTTCGGTAGAGAATCTTAAGGTTGAGTTCGGGGCCCGCCCCCTGTTCCATGATGTCAGCTACGTGGTAGGTGACAAGGACCGTATTGCCCTGGTAGGTAAGAACGGTGCGGGCAAATCGACCATGCTTAAGATCATCGCCGGATTGCAGCAACCTACATCGGGCACCGTCTCAATACCCAAGGAGATGACCATAGGTTATCTGCCACAGGTAATGAAACTGGCCGATACACGCACCGTAAGACAGGAGGCCGAGACCGCCTTTGAGGATATCCACAAACTAAAGGCTGAAGTTGAGCGTCTGAACAACCAGATGGTGGAGCGTACCGACTATGAGAGTGAGGAGTATCACGCCCTGATAGACAGGTTCACCCGTGAGAGCGAGCGTTACCAGATGATGGGCGGAGGTAACTACCAGGCTGAACTTGAACAGGCCCTTCTGGGTCTTGGATTCCGCCGTGATGACTTTGACCGCCCCACAAGCGAGTTCAGCGGCGGCTGGCGCATGCGCATAGAGCTGGCCAAGATACTGTTGCGTCATCCCGATGTGCTGTTGTTGGACGAGCCTACCAACCACCTGGACATTGAGAGCATACAGTGGCTTGAGGAGTTCCTGGCCAAGCGTTGCAACGCAGTACTGCTGGTGAGCCATGACCGCGCTTTCATAAACAACGTAACTACCCGCACCATTGAGATATCATGCGGCGTGATATATGACTACCGTGTCAAGTACAACGAGTTTGTGGAACTGCGCAAGGAGCGCCGTGAGCAGCAGCTGCGTGCCTATGAGAACCAGCAGAAGGAGATAGCCGATGCCAAGGAGTTCATAGAGCGTTTCCGTTACAAACCCACCAAGGCAGTACAGGTTCAGAGCCGCATCAAGATGCTTGAGAAGATAGTTCCCATTGAGGTTGATGAGGTGGACAACAAGACCATGCGTCTTAAGTTCCCGCCTGCAATCCGCAGCGGCAACTATCCCGTAATCTGTGAGGGCGTTGCCAAGAGCTACGGCGACCACACGGTATTCAGCGGGGTTGACCTGACCATCAAGCGCGGTGAGAAGGTGGCATTTGTAGGCCGTAACGGTGAGGGAAAGACCACTCTGGTAAAGTGCATCATGGGCGAGATTCCGTTTGACGGTACGCTTACCATCGGCCATAACATACAGATAGGTTACTATGCACAGAATCAGGCGCAGTTGCTGGATGATGAGGTGACTGTTCACGATACGATAGACAATGTGGCTACCGGTCCTATCCGAACCCGCATTAACGATATACTGGGTGCATTCATGTTCGGCGGTGAGGCCGGTCAGAAGAAGGTCAAGGTACTGTCGGGCGGTGAGCGCTCACGTCTGGCAATGATCAGACTTCTGCTTACACCTAACAACCTGCTTATTCTGGATGAGCCTACCAACCATCTGGATATGGCATCCAAGGATGTGCTCAAGGAGGCTATCCAGGCCTTTGACGGCACGGTGATTGTGGTAAGCCACGACCGTGAGTTCCTGGACGGACTGGTGAGCAAGGTATATGAGTTTGCCGACGGTAAGGTCCGCGAACATCTGGGCGGCATCTATGACTTCCTGCAGAAGAAGCACCTGGACAACCTGGCCGACATAGGCCGTATGAAGGGAGCACCCGCGGTTCAGGCTACGCAGGATCGGGCATCGGCCGGAAAAGATGATTATGAGGCCAGAAAGGAGCAGGAGCGCCGCAAGCGCAAGGTCCAGAAAAAGATTGATGACTGCGAGAAGGAGGTGGAGCGTATATCAAAGGAGATAAAGGATATAGAGGAGTGGCTTTCCACACCCACAGGAGCTCAGAATCCTGCTATGTTTGAGGCTTACGGCAAGCTTAAGAATGACCTGGCCGAGGCCGAGAAACGTTGGGAGGAGGCGATGATTGAAGGAGAGATTTTATAACATTTATAAATTATGAAAAGAGTAACATTATTAGCAATTGCATTTGCAGGAATGGCTATGATTTCTTGTAACAATTCCAAGCAGGGTATAGGTATCAAGATGGAGAATCTTGACAAGACCGCAGTACCCGGTGATGATTTTTTCCAGTTTGCTGACGGTGGTTGGAATGCTGCCCATCCGCTTACCGACGAGTATGCACGTTTCGGCAGCTTTGACCAGTTGGCCGAGGATAACCGCGAGCAGTTGAAGGGCCTGATCGATGAGATCGTGGCTGCTGACAATGAGATGGGTACAAATGCTCAGAAGATAGCTGATCTTTATAAGCTGGTGCTTGACACCGCACGCCGTGAGAAGGAGGGCCTTGCTCCCCTGAAACCCTGGATTGAGAAGATTGAGGCTGTAAAGGACCGCAAGGAGATTTTCCCGCTCATGACCGAGTTGGATATCAACGGTCTTGTAAGCAACTATTTCGGTCTGGGTATCGGTGCCGATATGATGGACAGCAAGTCTAATCTTGTAAGCATTGGCCAGGGTGGTCTGTCACTCGGTGAGAAGGAGTATTATCTGGATACCGATGAGGCTACTACCGCAATCCGTGAGGCTTTCAAGAAGCATATAGTACGTATGTTCACTCTCTGCGGCTTTGATGCCAAGACCGCTCAGAAGAAGATGGAGGATGTTATGCTGATTGAGACCCGTATCGCCGATAAGTCTTATAACAACGTACAGCAACGCGATCCCGCCGCAAACTACCATAAGATGACATTCGAGCAGCTCAAGAAGGATTTCAAGGGCATTGACTGGCAGTACTATTTTGATGCACTGGGTCTTTACGACTGCGACTTTGTTGACGTAGGTCAGCCCGAGCCTATCCATGAGGTTGAGGCTATCCTGGCTCAGGTTCCCGTTGAGGCTCACAAGTCATATATGGAGTGGCAGCTTATCGATCATGCCGCTTCTATCCTGACCAAGGAACTTGACGACGCCAATTTTGATTTCTACGGTAAGATCCTGAGCGGACGTCAGGAGCAGCAGCCCTGGTGGAAGCGTGCCACATCATCAGTAAGCGGCACACTGGGTGAGGCCATCGGTCAGCTTTATGTTGAGAAGTATTTCCCCGCAGAGGCTAAGGAGCGTATGGTTACTCTGGTAAAGAACCTCCAGATTGCCCTTGGCGAGCGTATTGATGCCCAGGATTGGATGAGCGACGAGACCAAGGCCCGCGCTCATGAGAAACTGGATGCCTTCTATGTAAAGATCGGTTATCCCGACAAGTGGAAGGATTACTCAAAACTCACTATCGATCCCGCCAAGAGCCTGTTCGATAATCAGATTGCCATGTCTCATTTCTTCTGGCAGGATAATGTAGAGCGCAAGTACAAGAAGCCGGTTGACAACACCGAGTGGTTCATGACTCCTCAGACTGTCAACGCTTATTACAATCCTACCACCAATGAAATCTGCTTCCCCGCAGGTATCCTTCAGTATCCGTTCTTTGACATGAGTGCCGATGATGCATTCAACTACGGTGCAATAGGTGTGGTTATCGGCCATGAGATGACTCACGGATTTGATGACCAGGGCCGTCAGTTTGACAAGGACGGTAACTTTGCAGACTGGTGGGCTCCGGGTGATGCCGATAAGTTCAAGGAGCATGTTCAGGTTATAGTTGACCACTTTGACAATATCAAGGTTCTGCCTGACCTGAATGCCAACGGATCACTTACTCTGGGTGAGAATATTGCCGATCACGGTGGTCTGATGGTTGCCTATCAGGCATTCAAGAACGCCACCAAGGATGCTCCGCTCAAGACCATCAACGGTTATACCCCCGAGCAGCGCTTCTTTATGGCATATGCAGGCGTATGGGCCGGCAATATCCGTGACGAGCAGATCCGTAACCAGACCAAGAGCGATCCTCATGCACTGGGCCGCTGGCGTGTAAACGGTACTCTGCCTCATATTGATGCATGGTACGAGGCATTTGACATCAAGCCGGGTGATGCACTCTATCTGGCACCTGAGAAGAGAGCTAGCATCTGGTAAATGATTAAAGGAGCTGGGATAAGGGAGGAATATCTGGACCGGAGCATGAGCCCCGGCCGGGATTTCTACCGGTTCAGTTGCGGCGGTTGGCTGGATGCCAATCCTATACCTGATGACTTTCCCAGCTACGGTACATATGATGAGCTTGCCGAACTTAACCGTAAGCAGCTCAAGGAACTTATAGACGGCATCATTGCACAGGATAATCCTGCAGGCAGTGATGCCGCCCGTATTGCTGACCTCTATAATCTGGTCATGGACACAGAACGCCGTGACCGTGAGGGTATGGGGCCGATGAAACCGTACGTGGAGCGTATCCGCGCCATCAGCAGCCGTGAGGAGCTGCTCAGTGCCATGCTGGAACTGGATCCCTATGGCGTGACGGGTTACTTTGACGTGGGCATCGGACCGGACCTCAAGGACAGCAAGACAAACATTGTGGGTCTGAGTCAGGGTGGTCTTACCCTTGGTGACAAGGAGTACTACACTGACCGTGACTTGCAGACCATCAACATCCGCAAGGCGTTCAAGAAGCACATGGTGCGTATGATGATGCTGGCCGGTTACAGCCGGTGGGAGGCATTCAAAAACATGCGTATCATCTGGCGCATTGAGAAACGCCTGGCCCGTGCGTCACGCAACAATGTGCAGCTTCGTGATCCGGCTGCCAACTATCACAAGTGGTCAATCGACGAACTCTATACCCAGCTGCCCGGCCTGGACTGGAAACCGTTCTTCGGCAAACTGGGCCTGGATGGAGTGGAGTGGGTCGATGTAGGTCAGCCCGAGGCCATCCGTGAGGCTATCCGCGTCTTCAATGAGGAGTCTCTTGAGGACCAGAAGATCCTTATGGAGTGGCAGATGCTCGACTCCAACGGAACCCGTCTGGGCAAGAAGTTCGATGACGCAGACTTTGCTTTCTACGGACGCACCCTGAGCGGTCAGAAGGAGCCCAAGCCCATGTGGAAGCGGGCTACATCGGCCGTCAACGGAACTCTGGGTGATGCCATGGGACGTCTGTATGTCGAGAAGTATTTCTCGGCCGGCGCCAAGGAGCGTATGATAGATATGTTCCAGCGTCTTAAACGGGCGCTTGCACGCCGCATCGAGGCACAGGAGTGGATGAGTGACGACAGCCGCCGTCTGGCACTTGAGAAACTGGATGCCTTCAAGTTCAAGATAGGCTACCCCGACAAGTGGCGTGACTACTCCAAGATGGAGATAGACTTTAAGAAATCACTCTTTGAGAACTCCGCCTCAATCAGCCATTTCTTCTGGAACGACATGGTGGAGCGCAAGTTCAAGAAGCCGGTTGACCAGACCGAGTGGTACATGAACCCGCAGGAGATCAACGCCTACTATGACGTCTCAATCAATGAGATATGTTTCCCTGCCGGAATACTGCAGTATCCCTTCTTCAGCATGGAGGCCGATGACGCCTTCAACTACGGAGCCATCGGCACGATCATGGGCCATGAGATGACCCACGGATTCGATGATGAGGGCCGTCAGTTTGACAAGGAGGGTAATATGCGTAACTGGTGGAGTACGTCCGATACCCGCCGTTTCAACCGCCGCGTCAAGGTGCTGGTTGACTGGTTCAGCGGTATGGAGGTGCTGCCTGGCATCAAGGCCAACGGCAAGCTTACCCTGGGTGAGAACATTGCCGATCACGGCGGTCTGACAGTAGCCCTTGAGGCATTCAAGGAGGTATGCGATCATGAGGTCAAGCTGGGCTTCACCCCGCTTCAGCGCTTCTTCATAGCATATGCCTGCACGTGGGCTGAGAACTGCCGTGACGAGATGATACTGCAGCAGACCAAGAGTGATGAGCACTCGCTCTCCCGCCTTCGCGTGAACGGCGCACTGCCTCATATTGACGAATGGTACGACGCTTTTGGGGTAACTGAAAAAGATTCTATGTATATTGCACCCCAAAACAGAGTACATATCTGGTAAATGAAAGAGGGTAGGACTATAGAACTGCTTTCACCCGCCAAGAATCTGGAGTGCGGAATTGAAGCCATAAAGCACGGAGCCGATGCCATCTACATAGGTGCCGGCCGCTTCGGTGCGCGTCAGGCTGCCGGAAACCCGGTGGATGACATAGCGCAGCTTACCCGTTTTGCACATTTCTACGGTGCCAAGGTCTATGTGACCGTCAACACCATACTCAAGGACTCAGAACTGGCCGATGCAGAGAAACTCATCTGGCAGCTCTATGAGGCCGGAGCCGACGCCCTGCTTGTGCAGGATATGGCGGTTCTCAAGATGAAACTGCCTCCCATTGCACTGCATGCCAGCACACAGTGCGATGTACGTTCGGCCGATAAGGTCCGTTTTCTGGCTGACTGCGGATTTTCCCGCGTGGTGCTGGCCCGTGAGCTTTCGCTCGCTGAAATAACTGAAATCCATAAGGCATGCCCAGATGTTGAACTTGAGTGCTTTGTACACGGAGCGCTCTGCGTTAGCTACAGCGGACAGTGCTATGCCTCACAATACTGCTTTGGACGCAGCGCCAACCGCGGCGAATGCGCCCAGTTCTGCCGTCTCAAGTTTGATTTGGTTGACTCTGACGGCAACACCCTGATTGCGGGCAAGCACCTGCTCTCACTCCGTGATATGAACCGTATGGCCAGTCTGGAGGAGCTCATGGATGCAGGTGTATGCTCATTCAAGATAGAGGGCCGTCTCAAGGAGGTCTCATACGTCAAGAACGTGACCGCCGCCTACAGCCAGGCAATAGAGAAGATACTGAACCGCAGGGACGATTTTGTAAGAGCCTCATCGGGCCGCAGCGTTCCTCACTTCAGCCCCGATGTGAACCGCAGCTTCAACCGCGGTTTCACAGACTATTTCCTGCACGGCCGAACCGATGACATCTACTCATTCGGCACGCCCAAGTCAATCGGCGAGAAGATGGGTCCCGCCAAGGAGGTGGGCCGCGGCTGGATCAAGGTGTCCGGTTTCAAGGCATTCCATAACGGTGACGGACTCTGTTTCTTTAACCGTGCCGGAGAACTCGAGGGCTACCGCGTGAACCGTGTGGAGGGCAACCGCGTTTTCCTGTTCCTGGAGGGGGCCGATATGCCGTCAATTACTCCCGGAACCGAACTTTACCGCAACTATGACCTGGAGTTTGAGAAGTTGCTATCAAAGGAATCGGCCACAAGGAAGATAGGGGTTGATATCCTGTTTGAGGAGATTCCTACAGGTTATCAGGTTACTATGACCGATGAAGACGGACTGACAGCCACAGCATCTGTCGAATGGCAGAAGGAGGATGCCCGTACTCCGCAGCAGGAGAACATACGCACCCAGTTGGGTAAGATGGGCAATACCGGCTTTGAGGTGCAGAATGTGGAGTTCAAACTTGACGGGGAGCGTTTCATCCCGTCGTCACTTCTTTCAGATTTGCGCCGTCAGGCCGCCGCTGAACTTGAGAAGGCTCGTCTGGATTCTTATATCCGTCCGGGCGTGGGGGCATCGGCCCATCCAAAATATCCTGTAGATAAACTGACTTATCTGGGAAATGTGATGAATGCCCAGGCAAGGACTTTTTATCAGGATCACGGCGTTAAAAACATAGATGACGCATTTGAAAAAAATACACCAGACAGCGGCGTGATAATGTTCTGCCGTCACTGCATCAAAAACGCTATGGGACTTTGCACTAAGAATCCCAAACGTGATATGAAAGTGCAGGAACCGCTCTGGCTGGTCTCACAGGACGGCCGACGTTTCCGCCTGCGTTTTGACTGCTCAAAATGTCAGATGGAGATATTGTATTGAAAAAAGACTTACCTTTGTTTCAGGTAAACCGATTAACCTTATTATTAAACTGAATATTTATGAAAAGATTTGGAAAGTTTGTGATGATTGCCGCTATGGCAATGGTTTCTTACAGCGCATCAGCCGAGCTGGAGCCTCAGTGGTCCAAGGGTACCGCAATGATCAACGCTGGTATTGGTGTTCAGCCCTTCGGCGGCACAGTTTCTCTCGATTATGTCCTTGTTGACGAGTGGTGGAAAGGTCACTTCACCGTTGGTGGTGAGTTGGATTTCAGTGTGCCTTACAAGCATGAAACAGCTATAGGTATCACTCCCCGTGCAACATACGGTCTGAATATTACTCCCGAGTTTGAAGTTCATGTAACAGCCGAGACCGGTTTCGGTTTCAGAACCTGGCAGTATTGGAATGGCGAGAAAGATGTAAAGACCTCTGACTCTTTCATCCTGTTTGGCGGATTTGCAGGTTGCCGTTACTTCTTTACGGATAATCTGGCTGTATTGGCAGAGATTGGCGGTGAGAACTGGTTCCCCGCTCTTCGTGCCGGCATCACCTATAAGTTCTGATAATCATTTTTGATCAGATAGGAGGGGCGGATTTTTCCGCCCCTTTTTTTATCTTCGCACTGTTATGAGAAGATTCGCCTTTGTATTGCTGCTGGCAGCCTCAATGGTATGCCAGGCTGAGACCGTCATCAAAGTGTCAACGGATAACGCCATCCAAACCAACGGGGGCCGATGGGAAGGATGGGGCACCAGTCTCTGCTGGTGGGCCAACCGCATCGGTTACAATGAGACATTGACCGCTAAATCGGCCGACCTTTTCTTTGATGCCGATAAAGGGCTTGGTCTGAACATAATGCGCTACAACGTAGGCGGAGGCGATGACCCCACACACCATCACATAACCCGTACCGACAGCGATGTTCCGGGTTGGATGTACATTGATTCTGACGGAGAGCGCAAGTATGACTATACGGCCGATGCCCGACAGCTGAATGTGGTAAAAGCCGCCATGAAAGCTGCCGGTCAGGATGCCTATCTGGAGATTTTCAGCAACTCGCCTCCATACTTCATGACCAACAGCGGCTGCTCCACCGGTAACTTCAAGGCCGAGGAGAACAACATCAAGGATGATGAGTATGATGACTTTGCCGAGTATATGGCTCACGTGGCAAACTATATGACCCGTGAGATGAAACTCAAGGTCCGCAGCGTATCGCCCATGAACGAGCCCAACACCAACTACTGGCCCGCCATGAACTACAAGCAGGAGGGTTGCCATATCGATGCCGGTGAGGCTCAGTCAAAGCTGCTGGTTCTGACCAAAGAGGCATTGGGACGCTACGGTTTGAATGACATCGTTCTAACCACCAGTGATGAAACCAATCCCGGAAAGCAGATTGAGGAGATAAAGACCCTGACTCCCGATGCCCGTGCCGCCATAAACCGCATCAGCGTTCACACCTACGGAACCAACAGCATCCGCGAGATGGGTCAGCTGGCCAAGGACGAGAAGATAAACCTCTGGATGAGTGAGGTGGACGGCAACGGAACCGCCGGTCAGAATGCCGGAGAGATGGCTGCCGGTCTGTGGCTCGCAGAAAAGATAATTACTGACATTGAAGCGCTGGAGCCGTCGGCCTGGGTGCTGTGGCAGGTAATAGATACCCATATCAGCAAGGATGGTTACAAAGGCCGTCGTGACGGAGGCCCGTTGCGCACCGCCGGAGGCTATTGGGGAACCGCCTGCGCAAACCACGATACCGGCGAGATCCTGCTTACCCAGAAGTACTACGCACTGGGCCAGTTCAGCCGCTACATCCGTCCCGGCTCCACTCTGATCCTCTGTCCCACCGACCGCCGCTCCGGCACCAAAGCCCTTGCCGCCGTCAGCAAAAAGCAACTGACCATAGTCTGCACCAATACCACCGCTCAGGAAAAGACCATGACCTTCGATCTGTCTGATTTCAAGGTGAAAGGCAAGGTGCGTCAAATAAGAACCGCCGGACAGTTTGCCGACGGTGAACACTGGGCCGAAACCGACCTGGGTAAGATCAAAGAGAAAAAGTTGGAAGCCGTTTTAGCTCCCAACTCTGTCACAACTTTCGTTATAAGCCTTTAGCTTTAGCTTCATTCCATAAGGCATCCATCTCCTCAAGGGTCATGTCCTTGAGCTGACGGTTGTTGGAAAGGGCTGCTTCCTCGACGTAGTTGAAGCGGCGGATGAATTTCTTGTTGGTGCGCTCCAGGGCGTCATCGGGATGTATCTTGTAGAGGCGTGCTACGTTGATGATTGAGAATAGCAGGTCGCCCAGCTCGCTCTCGGCCTTTTCCTTATCGGCTGCGGCAATCTCTTGCTTGAGTTCTGCATACTCCTCCTTCACCTTGTCCAGTGCGTCATCGGGCGTATCCCAGTCAAAACCTACATGAGCGGCCTTCTCCTGGATGCGGAATGCCTTGATGGTTGAGGGCAGGGCATCGGGAACACCGGCAAGTACGCGTTTGTTGCCACCCTTCTCCTTGAGCTTGAGCTGCTCCCAGTTCTGCAGGACCTGCTCCTCGCCGTTCACATTGGTGGTGCCGTAAATATGCGGATGACGGTAGATAAGCTTGTCGCAAAGCTTGTCACAAACGTCCTTGATATCGTAATCGCCGGTCTCGCTGCCTATCTTTGCATAGAACACTACGTGCAGCAGAACATCACCCAGCTCCTTGCAGATATCGGCCTTGTTGTCCTTCATGATGGCATCGCAAAGCTCATAAACCTCCTCAATGGTATTCTGACGCAGTGAGTCATTGGTCTGGACACTGTCCCAAGGACACTTCTCCCTGAGCTCATCCATTATGTCAAGCAGGCGGCCGAAAGCCTGCATCTGTTCTTCTCTCGTGTGCATATTATTATATTTTAGCGCAAAATTACACATTAAATCAGTACCTTTGCAGGCAATTTTAGATACAGGTAATATTTCATATGGAATTAGCAAGCAAATACAACCCCGCCGATGTGGAGGGAAAGTGGTACAAGTATTGGGAGGATGGCAAGTTTTTCCACTCAGAGCCCGATGGCCGTGAGCCTTACACTATCGTCATTCCGCCACCAAACGTGACCGGTGTTCTGCATATGGGACATATGCTCAACAACACCATTCAGGATATCCTGGTGCGCCGTGCCCGTATGATGGGCAAGAACGCTCTTTGGGTGCCAGGAACTGACCACGCTTCAATCGCTACCGAGGCCAAGGTTGTTGCCAAGCTTGCAGCCCAGGGAATAAAGAAGACAGACCTTACCCGTGAGGAGTTCCTCAAGCACGCATGGGAGTGGAAAGAGGAGCACGGAGGCATTATCCTCAAGCAGCTTCGCCGTCTTGGCTGCAGCTGTGACTGGGACCGCACCGCATTCACAATGGATGACCTGCGCTCTGAGAGCGTTATCAAGGTGTTCGTTGATCTGTACAACAAGGGCCTGATCTACCGCGGCGTACGTATGGTAAACTGGGATCCCAAGGCTCAGACCGCTCTGAGTGATGAGGAGGTTGTTTACAAGGAGGAGCACAGCAAGCTGTACTATCTTAAGTACTATGTTGCCGATGCAGCCGAGAACCCCGTAAAGACCACCGGTGCTGAGGGTGAGATTGTACACAAGGATGCCAAGGGCTACTACGCAGTGGTTGCCACCACACGTCCCGAGACCATCATGGGTGATACCGCTATGTGCATCAACCCCGCCGATCCCAAGAACGGCTGGCTGAAGGGTCACAAGGTTATCGTTCCCCTGGTGAACCGCGTTATACCTGTAATCGAGGATGATTATGTTGACATTGAGTTCGGTACCGGTTGCTTGAAGGTTACCCCTGCTCATGATGTCAATGACTATATGCTGGGTGAGAAGTACAACCTGGAGACCATCGATATCTTCAATGACAACGGTACACTGAGCGAGAAGGCCGGTCTTTACATCGGCATGGACCGCTTTGCAGTAAAGAAGCAGATTGCCGTTGACCTGGAGGCTGCAGGCCTGCTGGAGAAGATGGAGGACTACACCAACAAGGTTGGCTACAGCGAGCGTAACCCGGACACCGTAATTGAGCCCAAGCTGTCAATGCAGTGGTTCCTCAAGATGCAGCACTTTGCCGATATGGCTCTGCCTCCTGTAATGAACGATGAGCTCAAGTTCTATCCGCCCAAGTACAAGAATACATACCGCAACTGGCTGGAGAATATCAAGGACTGGTGCATCAGCCGTCAGCTCTGGTGGGGTCACAGAATTCCCGCTTACTTCATGCCCAAGGGCGGCTTTGTAGTTGCCGAGACAATTGAGAAGGCAGTTGAGCTGGCACGCGCCAAGAGCGGTGACAACTCACTCACAGCTGCTGACCTGCGTCAGGACGAGGATGTCCTGGATACATGGTTCAGCTCATGGCTCTGGCCTATCAGCCTCTTTGACGGCATCAACAACCCCGACAACAAGGAGATCAACTACTACTATCCCACAAATGATCTGGTAACCGGTCCGGATATCATCTTCTTCTGGGTAGCACGTATGATCATGTCAGGTTATGAGTACAGACACGATATGCCTTTCCGCAACGTATACTTTACCGGTATTGTCCGTGACAAGCTGGGCCGTAAGATGAGTAAGTCTCTGGGTAACTCACCTGATCCCATAGGCCTGATTGAGCAGTACGGTGCCGATGGCGTACGTATGGGTCTTATGCTCTCTGCACCAGCAGGTAACGACATACCGTTTGATGAGGCTATCTGCGAGCAGGGCCGTAACTTCAACAACAAGATATGGAACGCGTTCCGTCTTACACAGACCTGGACCGTTGCCGATATAGAGCAGCCCGAGAGCGCAAAGGTTGCAGTGGAGTGGTTCCGCAGCAAGCTTAACAGCACAGCGGCTGAGATGGATGACCTGATGTCAAAGTACCGTATCAGCGAGGCTCTGATGGCAGTTTACAAACTGTTCTGGGATGAGTTCGCAAGCTGGTACCTGGAGATAATCAAGCCCGTTTACGGACAGCCCATTGACTCCAAGACATACGCTGCCACACTGGATATGTTTGAGCAGCTGCTCATGCTGCTGCATCCGTTCATGCCGTTCATCACTGAGGAACTCTGGCACGCAGTACGCGAGCGCAAGGACGGTGAAAGCATCATGAACCAGACTATCATAGACCTTGTAAAGGGTAAGGCCGATGCAGCTCTGCTTGATCAGTTTGAGCAGGCCAAGCAGGTCGTAACAGAGATCCGTTCAGTACGCAAGGCCAAGAACATCGGCCCGCGTGAGCCGCTTACCGTTGAGGCTGTGGGCGCCAACCCGCTGGCATCACTCAGCAGCATGATACTCAAGATGGCCGGACTGGATGAGATTGTTATAGTGGACGCCAAGAGCGAGGGCACTGCTGCGTTCATGGTAGGAACCCAGGAGTATGCTGTACGTCTGGGAGGACTTATTGATGTTGAGGCTGAGCTCAAGAAGATGCAGGCTGAGCTGGAGCACCTGGAGGGATTCCTCAAGGGTGTGAACGCCAAGCTTTCAAATGAGAACTTTGTGGCACATGCACCTGCCGCCGTTGTTGAGAACGAGCGCAAGAAACAGGCCGATGCCACTCAGAAAATTGCAACCATAAAGGAGAGCATGGCCGCTCTCAAGAAATAAATGGAAGAGAACAAATCAGGAAAGACCGGTCTGGTCATAGCCATCGTAGCTATTGCTCTGCTGGCTGCAACTGTAGTTTATCTGTTCCTGTCCGTAAGGGACAAGGGGCGTGAGATTGAGGAGATGTCCCAGCTCTTTGAGATAGAGAAGGAGGAGATGGAGAATGAGTACTCCGGATTTGCCGTGCAGTATGACGAGATGAAGATGCATATCTCAAATGACTCCCTGATACGTCAGCTGGACAAGGAGAAGCAGCGTACCCAGCAACTTCTGGAGGAGTTGCGTCAGACCAAGGCTACCAATGCCGCCGAGATAAAGCGACTCAAGAAAGAGCTGGCGACCGTACGTGAGGTTATGCGTACATATGTAGTTCAGATAGACTCTCTGGACCGCATCAACAAGCAGCTGGCCAAGGAGAACACCCGTGTACGCCAGCAGTATCAGGAGCAGACCAAGGTGGTGGAGAAGCTTACTGTTGACAAGCAGAAAGCTGAGGAGAAGGTGGCTCTTGCATCACAGCTGGATGCCGCTGCCATCACCATCACCCCGCGTAACAAACGCGGCAAGGAGGAGAAAAAGGTCAAGAATGTGACACAGTTCATGGTGAACTTTACCATCGTCAAGAACATAACTGTTCAGACTGGAGAGAAAACAGTCTATCTGCGTATCACCAAACCTGACGGAGAGGTGCTGGTAAAGGATGCCGCCAATACGTTCCGTTATGAGAACGTTTCACTTGAGTACTCTGCCAAGAAGTACATAGAGTATACCGGCGAGCAGCAGGAGGTAACAATGTACTGGGATGTTGAGGAGTATCTCAGCGCCGGTACATACACCGCTTACCTGTTTGTTGACGGTGTCATGATTGGCGAGCAGAGCGTTACACTAAACTGATTTCCATAGATGAGTTCATTCAAGGAACTTGGAGTATCGGCCCCGATACTAAAGGCAATAGAAGAGCTTGGATTTGAGCATCCCATGCCGGTCCAGGAGGCAGTGATCCCTTACCTTCTGGAGGAGGGTAGCGGTGATGTCGTGGCTCTGGCACAGACCGGAACCGGTAAGACTGCGGCATATGGCATACCGGCCATACAGAAGACAGATGTTGAGAGCTCCGATGCACAGTTCCTTATACTGAGCCCTACACGTGAGCTTTGCGTGCAGATAGCCAGTGACCTGGCCGATTTCTCACATTACATAGAGGGCCTGCACGTGATACCTATGTACGGCGGCTCATCAATCGAGAACCAGATCCGCAACTTTAAGCGTGGCGCACATATCATAGTAGCCACTCCGGGCCGTCTGATTGACCTCATGGAGCGTGGTGTGGTAAGTCTTGACACCATCCGCACAGTCATCCTTGATGAGGCCGATGAGATGCTCAACATGGGATTCAGTGAGGACCTGGAGAAGATCCTCTCATCGGTCCCCATAGAGCGTAAGATGCTCATGTTCTCGGCCACCATGAGCAAGGAGATCCAGGCTATATCCAAGAAGTACCTGCAGGATGCACGTGAGATAGTGGTCGGTACCCGTAATGAGGGCGCCGAGAACGTGAACCACGTCTACTACATGGTACATGCCAAGGACAAGTACCTGGCTCTGAAACGTATTGTTGACTACTATCCTTCAATATACGCAATCATATTCTGCCGTACCCGTATGGAGACGCAGGAGATTGCCGACAAGCTGATGCAGGACGGCTATAATGCTGATTCACTGCACGGAGACCTGTCACAGGCGCAGCGTGACCTTACCATGAACAAGTTCCGCAAGCATCAGCTGCAGCTGCTGGTGGCTACTGATGTTGCTGCCCGCGGACTTGACGTGGACAACCTCACGCACGTAATAAACTTCGGTCTGCCCGATGACATCGAGAACTACACCCACCGCAGCGGCCGTACCGGTCGTGCCGGCAAGACGGGAACGTCAATATCGATAGTAAACCTTAGGGAGAAGGGTAAGATCCGTTTCATAGAGAAAGCCATAGGCAAGCAGTTCGTACAGGGACAGATGCCTACCGGAACCCAGATCTGTGAGAAACAGCTCTACAAGGTGATTGATGACCTGGAGCGCATTCAGGTTGATGAGGAACAGATTGAAAAGTTCCTGCCCGATATATTCCGCCGTTTGGACTGGATGGACAAGAACGATATCATAAAGCGTATCGTGACCCGTGAGTTCGGCAGGTTTGTCCGCTACTACAAGGATGCCCCGGAACTTGAGGAGGTAACCCATAAGGAGGCCGATGAGGAGAAACGCAAGAAGAAAGACCGTCACCGTGCTCAGAAGGGCTACACCCGTTTCTTTATCAACATAGGCAAGAAGGATCACGTGCAGCCTGTCCATATCATTGAGATGCTCAACCGCAATGTGGCAGGACGTGTGGATGTGGGCCGAATAGACCTGATGCAGAACTTCTCATTCTTTGAGTGCCCTCAGGAGTATACTGAGGAGATACTCACAGGCATGGAGGGAGTTAACTACAAGAGCCGTCAGGTTCATGTTGAGGTGGCCGAGACCCGCTCAGAGGATGGACAGCAGACAGAGGACAGACCCGCTAAGGAGCGTAAGCCCCGTAGGGAAGACAAACCCCGCCGTGAGGATAAACCCGTAAGGGAGAAGAAATCCAATCGTGAGGAGAAACCCCGCAGAGAGAGTAAACCCACCCGTGAGGAGAGAGCCTACCGCGAGGAAAAGACCTCCCGCGCTCCCAAACGTGCCCCCAAGGTCCAGGTAGCTCAGGATGATGAGTTCTGGCGTGACTTTGAAAATGGAGACTGGCGTCAGTTTTTCCGCAGTGAAGAGAACAAATCACGCCGCGGTGCCGGCCGTAATGACTCCAAGCCCTCCAAGCACAAGGACAAGAAATCAACCCGCAAGGAAAAGGTCAACGGCCGCAAATCCCGCCGGTAAAACGCATAGGGGACGGTTCTGTCCCTTACGCGAACAGAACCGTCCCCTTTGCGGACCGTCCCCTACGCGGAGGGAAGTGTAAAAAAATTAGACGATTTTAGGGCAAGACTGTGGTTTTTGCCCTTTTTGTTTGTTTAATGGGGTGGGGATAGGATATTTTTGGGAATGAAATTGAATTAGTCCTAAGTATGTTATTTCATTATCTCAAAATGGCATTCCGTAGTCTGGGCAAGTACCGGATGCAGAATATCATATCAATTGTTTGCCTCTCTGTAGCATTGTTCTGTTTCAGCATCAATCTCTATTTCTCACGTTCATTCATTGAGGTGGATGACTGGCTGGATGATGACAGGATTGTTTGCCTTAGAAACGAAATCATTCCTAGCGTGAATCCGGGATTGGCAATGGAGATTGTCAGGCAGAAACCTGAAGTGGAGTGCATGTTCCGCTATGAGTCACGAATATGTGGATGGCATGAGACCGACAGGTTGGGAGAGAGTGAGAATACGGATAATTTCATATTTGCAGACGCCACTCTCAAGGATGTGCTGGGGCTTAAACTGTTGGCCGGAAACTGGGAGTCTGTCATTAATAATAACTCAATGTATACATTGGTTCTGACCGAGTCCTTTGCCAAACAGCATTACGGAACTATAGACAGTCTGATAAGGCATCAGCTGTTCATGTCTGAGGCTAGGGGAGTGGTAAACGTGATGGGTGTCATTGAGGACCTTCCATACGCCAATTCAATATCGGGATACAAGCCGGTTGCAGGCTGGATTTTCACGAATGAAGGTTTTTCCGCTTTTTCAGGCACCCATGTCCTTCTTAAACTGAAGGAGGGGGTAGACGCTGATGCGTTTATCAGGAGCTTCTATGAAGAACAGACCGACGCAGATAATACGAAGGTTAGGAAATACAGATTCCGTGATGAGAGAGGTGGCGTGTATCCCGTCAGAATTAATCAGAAAAATACAGATAATTCTACCCGTCTGCTGATTCTTCTTTTGATTACGATGCCGGGTACACTGATACTTATTGTGGCGTTGTTCAACTATTTCCATCTGCTGGCCAACAGCATACTGTCAAGCAGACGTGAATATGCCCTAAGACGTATAAACGGAGCGCGTACGGTAGATATGTGGCTTATGGTAAGCATACAGATAATTATCACCACCTTACTGACGGGTGCATTAAGCCTGATAATTGCACGTTATGTAACTCCGTTGATCAGTATAAGCCAGTCAACGGGTTCGGGCTCTAAAGTGACCTCACTCGTAATTGATACTGATGTAGTTCTTAAGCATACAATGCAGTATATCCTGATGCTGATAGCCGTAGGGCTGGTTCTGGCCTGGATTGCCGTAATGCGCCTTAGAAGTGCCGATATGGGTAATATGATCAAGCGTCATTACGGTGGCCGCAATGTAATGATCGGTATACAGCTTACCGTGGCGCAACTGGCCATTACTATTCTGGTAGCTCTGTCACTTAAGGTAAGAGCCAACCTGAATGAACCCTATTCATGGCTCAGCAAGGAGGATAAGACATGCATCATAACAGACAGACAATACTACACCAGAAGCCATTTCAGCGAGATAATTGAGAGGGAGACATCAAGCCTTAAGTCCCTTCCGTATATCACCAACGTATCCTTTGTCCCCAATGAGTATCTGCGTGGAAACAACTCTCTGACCACTGAGTATTCTAAAGGAAACAGTCTGGACGATGAAATGAACTGTACCAGGGTAGTCCTCAACTCTGATATGATGGATATTCTGCAGATACCCATCAGGGAGGGACGCATGCCTGTAAAGAAGAATGAGATACTGGTGGATGACTATTTTATTGACGTGTTCAGATTAGCTATAGGCGATACAATCCGGGTGCGTGACCTGACCGATAACTATGCAGGTGACGTGGCTGATTATGATATGGCAGGCGGGTGGATTCCGCTGGTAATTACCGGCCGTATAGATAATGTGCGTGAAATGGCGGAGTTCTTCCGTGCCTTGAAAAGGCCTACCGTCTATTTTAACTGGGAGGTCAATGAAGGCCATATTGTAACCAGGTGCCTGCCCGGTTACCAGAAAGAGACAAAGGAGGCTATCGTAAAGGCTCATTATCCCTATGCAAAGGAGGATGCCAATCTGAGTCTGGATGAAGCGTGGTCTTTATATGATTATCTTGACGATAACAACAATACCTGGAACAATATCGGTTTCATGGCATGGATAGTGGCTATCATAACTCTCATAATAACTCTGCTGGGCGTCTACTCGGCCATATCAATCGATACTACCCGCCGCCGCAAGGAGATGGCACTGCGCAAGATAAACGGCGCCGTAACCGCACAGATAGCATTGCTGTTTGCCCGGTTGTATATGAAACTGTTCGCGATATCATCGGTAGTTTCAATACCGCTCAGTGCATTCATCATAAAAGAGATGATCCTTAACGGCCGATATGACAAGGGTGCCGTATACGCGATAATCTTCTATCTCTTTGTCCTTGCGATAATGGTAGCGTTCGTAGCCCTGACCATAGGATTCAAGATACGCCGCATAGCCCGCGAGAATCCGGCCGATGTTATCAAGAGCGAATAAGTGTCAAATAATTAGACGATTTTAGGCCTAAAAAGACGATTCGGGAAATAATAGTTGGAGTAAGCACGGTAAGGGCGGTACTTTTGAACTGTCAATTAAAACAAAGAAATATGAGACAGCTAATCAAAATATCGCTCTTCCTTGTTTTGCTGAACGTATCAGCCGCCGGCTATGCCGGTGGCGATACAGTTCGTCTTACGATGAGTGACGTAATCCGAATGGCACAGGAGTCATCACCCCTGGCGGTGCAGGCACGTAACACGTTTGAGTCAGCCTGGCTCAGCTACCGCAGTTACAAGGCCGAGATGCTTCCCACGCTCTCCCTTTCATCATCTCCGTCACTCAATCACAGTACCAATTATGTTACGCTTCCTGATGGATCCGAACATTATGCGCAGAGCAACAGCATGCGCAACAATCTGTCACTTGACCTGACGCAGAACGTATGGCTTACAGGAGGTACAATATCTCTTTCGGCCGGTCTGAGCCGTCTGGATCAACTTGGTGAAAACCACACTCACAGTTACTATTCCCAGCCTTTGCAGTTAAGTTTCTCGCAAAGCCTTAACGGCTACAACTCTTTCAAGTGGAGCCGCAAGACGGAGCCCATTGAGTACCGTATGGCGCGTAAGCAGTATGCTGAGACAATGGAGCTGGTGGCATCACAGGCATCAATGGTGTTTTTCAGTCTGGTATCGGCACAGACAGATTTGGAGATTGCCCGACTCAACTATGCCGCTACCGATACCCTGTACACTTACGGACTGGGACGTTATAACATCGGTACCATTACTGAGAATGAACTGCTCCAGCTGGAACTGAACAAGCTGAACCAGGAGACCAGCATCATATCTTCACAGATGTCATTTGATGATGCTGTTGACCAGTTGCGCAATTTCCTGAACCTGACATCGGACACACAGATTGAGGTAATTCCAACTGACAGCATACCTCATTTCAGCGTACCGTTGCAGAAGGCTATGGAACTGGCCCGTCAGAACAGCCCAGACATAGAGAACATGGAGCTAAACCGTCTTAACAGCGAGAGCAATCTGGCTTATTACAAGTCACAGGCCGGTTTCAAGGCATCAATCTATCTGAGTCTGGGATTGGCACAGACTGCCGATGATCTGCCCGAGAGTTTCCGCAACCTTAATGATGAGCAGTCAGTCAGGGTGTCAATAAGCATACCCATACTGGATTGGGGACGTGCACGCGGACGTGTCAAGATTGCCCAGAATAATCTGGAACTGACAAAGATGCGCATAGAGCAGAATGAGGTGAATTTTGAGAAGACCGTGACCAGGACCGTAAACCAGTTCAACCTGCAGGAACGCCAGGTGGAGATTGCCCAACGTACCATGCAGACTGCACAGCATCGTTATGAGGTGGCACGTCACCTCTATGTGAGCGGAAACTCTACAATTCTGGATCTCAACACCGCAATCACATCAAAGGATTCAGCTTACAGAGGTTACGTATCAGCCCTGAGCCGTTACTGGCAGCTCTACTATACCATACGTAGCCTTACTGCATATGATTTTATGAACAACGAACTTATAGAACAACAGATTGAATATGGATATTAAACTGCCCCCCAAGAAATGGTATGTAAAATACCGCATACATATTGTTGCCGGAATGCTTGGCGTAGCCCTCTTAGTAATGCTTATCAAGGTATCTACCGGGCCCAGGGTAATGAGGATAAACTCTGACAGCGTACAGACTGCAACCGTTACCAGCGGTGAGTTCTCAGAGTATGTGAATGCCGACGGCACGCTGCAACCCATCCAGACCATTAAGGTCTACACCCGTGAAGGCGGATACGTAGAGAAGGTCCTGGTACAGGACGGTGCCGTGGTGCACAAAGGTGACACCCTTATGATACTGAGTGACCCGGAACTGATGCGCACCATAGAGGCTGAGCGTGAGAAATGGCGCAAGCAGAACCGCACCTACCGCACCAGCATGATTGAGATGGACCAGCGCCGCCTGTCATTGGCACAGAACATACTGCAGACAAAATATGAGCTCAAAAGGCTAGAAAAAGAGCATAACCTTGTAATTGAGGAGTTCAAGATGGGAATTAAAAGCAAGGCCCAGCTTGATGTGGCCGATGAGGAGTACAACTACAAGATGGAGACCGTACGCCTGCAGCTGGAGAGCCGCCGTCAGGACTCAGTGCTCAACGCGATACGCCAGGAGGCACTGCAGGATGAGCTTGAAGAGGGACGCCGCCAGCTCCTCAATACTGAGGCACGCCTGAATGACCTTGTGGTTACTGCACCCGCCGACGGCCAGTTGAGCGGACTGTCTCTTGAGCCCAGCCAGCGCATCAGCTCAGGTACCTCAATTGCTGATATTAAGCGAATGGATCAGTTCCGTATGCACCTGAGCATAAATGAGTTCTATATTGACAAGATAGCTGTGGGCCAGCCCGCTACCATCACATATGAGAAAAAGAGTTATCCGATGGTCATCAGCAATACTGTTCCTGAAATCAAGGGCGGATCATTTGATGTCTATCTGGTATTTACGGATTCCATGCCCGATAACGCTCGCATTGGTAAGACCTATCAGGCCCGAATAGAGATGGGTGGCCAGGTGCAGTCTGTCATTGTACCCAAGGGTAACTTCTATAACTTTACCCATGGAGCATGGGTATTCCGTCTGAATGAGTCACATACACATGCAGTACGTGTACCGGTAAGCATAGGCCGTCAGAACCCGCGTCACTTTGAGATACTTGAAGGCCTCAAACCAGGTGATGAGATCATAATTACCGGCTACGACCGCATAGCCGATGCCGATGAAGTTGTGCTTAACTGAATTAATAGTATTTTTGAATATGTTTTTACACTATCTCAAGTCCTCTTTCCGATATATGCGCAGGTTTGCGCTGCAGAACATCATCAGTATGGCGGGCCTTGCCGCCGGTTTCATGGTGTACGCGTTTTCATCTCTCTGGACAGGTTATGCCAACTCATATGACAGCAATCACAAGGATGCGGACCGCATTTACACCTTTGCATATAATGAAGATGGCCGTAGTGTTATAGGCAATGAGCGGACTCGCCGCAACGGAGATATTTTCTTTCATCTGTTTCTTGAGTACAGTCAGAATAACATGCTTGACTCACTTGGTGTAGAATCTTTCATACGCTATAATGTTGAGGGGGGCGGTGATATTAATAATGATGGTCCTATGTGCTTGTGTATTGACTCTTCTTTCATAGAGTATTTCAATCCAATCCTTTTGGCAGGTGACTGGTCATTCATGGATGACATGAGTAAAGTGGCTGTTTCAAGATCATACGCCGCGAAAGAGTATGGAGATGAATCACCCATAGGTAAGACTCTTACAGTAAAGCGTTCCCCGTATGCAAGAGAACGGCAATACACCATTGGAGCTGTCATGGATGATTATGAGCATTCCTATATTAGGTTTGACATGCTCAGGAGATTGGACAGCAGTTCTCTTTACTCTTACAAATGGCTGATATTCAAACTTAAGGAAGGAGTAACGCCTAAGGATATGCTGGCCCGTTGTGAGGACCCTATTCAGGTTATGTTCAGCAATACTCTGGAGAACGCCATGGCAGGTAAAAAGATCATACCTCTTAAGGAGTTCTACAAGAACATTGCCGATGCCCGTGAGAGTTCATTCATAAAACTGGACGATCTGGGCATGCTGACAAAAGCAAGTCTGCTGATACTCATATGTGCCATCGTAAACCATTTCACTTTCTTCCTGAACTATCTGCGTGGCCGCAGACGTGAGATGTCTCTGCGCAAAGTCTATGGCGCATCCAACGGCAATATCGCTGTACAGCTGCTGTTTGAAAGCAGCATCCCGGTACTGATATCTCTTATTGTCAGTCTGATTCTTACAGTTACACTTAAAAAAACGTATATGCGGCTTGCCGATATAGATATGACTGACTCGTTCTATCTAAAGGGTAGCATAGGCATAATGCTGGCGGTTCTTGTCGTCTCTGTGCTACTTAGTCTGATTGAAATACTGGCAATAAACAGCAGGACCATCCAGTCAAACATTCGTCATGCTGATGACAGGGCATTCCGCAGGATAAGCCTGGGCGTACAGATTGCATCGGGAGTGGTACTTATGTTTGCTCTGGCTGTCATGTACCGTCAGTTCAGTTTCATGAGAAACAACGATTGGGGAACCAAGAGAAAGAATACTGCAATTGTTTTGTTCCCTCAGGATGCCATATATACGGAAAATGGAAATCTCTTTTGGGGAGATCTCTATCTGGATGAACTGGAAAGCAAATACGGACTCAAGGATAGGATTTCGGCACTTCCCTTTATTGAAGGTGTCTATATGAATTTTGCAGACATGTCAATACGTCATTTTGGAGAATCAGCATTAGTTTCGGCTAATATGAATCTTGACGACATGCTCTTTCCGGATGTATATGGTTATCTCTATCCCGAGCTTATTGACCGTCTCGGATTGACAGTCCTTGACGGTGCCATCCCCATAGATGGAATCAGGGATGATGAGATAGTCATTACAGAGAACCTCTTGAAGGCTCTGGGAGGAAACAGTCTGGAAGATATGCATGTACTGTACATATTACTGGATCAAGACCCGGAAACAGGAGATAGGATGAATGAGAGCGTAATAATGCCTTTCAATGTCGTAGCGGTCATAAAGGACATCCATGTAGTCAACTATGATGATCTACCCACCCAGATCATACTGTGTAGCTATCGTAACAAATATCTTATTGATAAACACAGTTACGGTACTGACCGCAAAGGCGGCTCTGTTTATGGAGAACTGTCAGTAATGTATAAGTCCGGTTCAAAAAAACAGTTTGAATCAGCAATCAAGGACATGATGGGCAGCCTGGGTATTGAATACAAGATCCAATATCCTAACGATGATTTCTTTGATCATCTGTCAAAGGACAGGAATCTCACCAGGATGCTTCTGATACTATGTCTGGTCAGCATCTTCATTGCATTGTTCGGAGTGTTCTCACAGATATCACTCTCATGTATGGAGCGCAGACGTGAGATTGCCATCCGCAAGACCCATGGTGCCAAGATTCGTGAGATAATATCCATATTTGCACGCGAGTATGGTATCATATTCCTGATTTCATCAAGTTTAGCCTTTATACTGGGTTATATCGTAATTCACCGCTGGATCCAACAATTCTATTATCAAGCTGCCATAAGCTGGTGGATATATCTGTCTGTATTCCTGTTCACAGCTCTGGTGATTGTGGGAACAGTTCTCAACCGTGTACTCAAGACCGCCCGTGAGAATCCGGCCGATGTAATCAAGAGTGAGTGACACAAATGTCCCAAAGGGGACTGTCCCCTTTGGGACATTTTGAAAAAAGAGCTAAATTCGCAGTATTATGACGGATGCTAAGATTCTTGTGATTGATGATAACACGGCTGTGTTGAGTACTCTCAAGATAGTCCTTAAGTGCGTGTTCAAGACTGTTGTGGCAGTGAGTGACCCTCAGCTCATCCCGGCTCTGATAAGTGCGGGTGATGTTGATGCGGTCCTGCTGGATATGAACTTCGGGTCCGATAAGCTGGACGGACAGGACGGCCTGTTCTGGCTGGACCGTATAATGAACCGCAGCAAGCTTGATAACCCGCCTGCAGTTGTCATGATCACGGCATTCGGTGATGTAGGTCTGGCCGTTACGTCCCTTAAGAAAGGTGCGCTTGATTTCATCCAGAAGCCATGGGACAACAATGACCTTATACGCAAACTGCAGGAGGCCATAGCCAAACGTGATGCACTCTATGCTGAGAAGCAGCGCAATCCTGCACCGCAAGAGGAATCCAAGGAGCAGGAGGCTCCCAGCTCACTTGATGAGATGGAGAAACTGACTATCCAACGGGTACTGGAGTCCAGCGGACGTAATCTCACCACAGCTGCCGAGAAACTTGGTATAACACGTCAGACATTGTATAACAAGATGAAACATCATGGCATCGTATAGCCGTCATTACACTCTGCATGTGACGGCATCAGTTGTCCTGACTATGGCTCTGCCGGCCGTGGCTGTGTGGCTCGTTACAGCGGGCCATATTCCTTTTGCGGTACTGGCATCTATACTCGCGGTCATGGTCGTTGTACGGCTCATCAGACTGGTACGCTATCCCATATCGCAGACTGAGATGATGGCACGGGCCATAAAGAACAATGACCTGATGCTGCATATCCCTGAGACAGATGACGTGCTTCTGCATCAGGCATCGGCCGATATGAACCGCATTCTGCTCTCTTACCGCCGTGACCAGAATGAGCTTGAGACCCGCAAGAACTACTACGACCGCATACTGCGCGTGATGACCCATGAGTTGCGCAACACGGTCACTCCCATAGTATCGCTGACTGATTTCATGATTGAGAATCCCGATGCCCAGACAGAGGAGGACCGCAGGGAGGCCATTGGCATAATCAACAGCCAGGCACATAACGTATGCAGTTTCCTGGAGTCATACCGTCAGCTCACCGTGCTGGCACAGCCATCCATGACCGATATCCCGGTATCCCGCATATTCAGTAATCTGCAGACTCTGCTCAAGGCTGAGCCGGGTGCTGACCGCGTGCGTTTTGAGACCGCCGGTGATGTTGTTATCCATGCTGACTCCAGCCTTATCCCTTTGGCTCTCATAAACATCATACGTAACGCCATACAGGCGACTGATGAGGTTGAGGACGGTCAGATAACCGTATTGGCATCGGCCCCCGGCGGCAAGCCCTGCATAACGGTCACCAATAACGGACCTGAGATCCCGGAGAGCCAGATAGAGCAGATATTCATGCCGTTCTATTCTACTAAGAAGAGGGGTAGCGGCAGCGGTATAGGACTTGCCCTTTCACGTCAGATCATGCAGCTCCACGAGGGTACTCTTTCCTGCTCGTCACACTATCCCTTTACCACTTTTACTTTCCAGTTCAGTTAAAGGGACAACTACTATTCGCTCTTGATCACATCAGCCGGATTCTCGCGGGCGGTGCTGAGTACGCGGTGGCCTACGGTCAGGCAGATTACTAGTGCCATAACAACAAATATTGAGGCAAAAATCCACCAGCTGACGGTGGCCTGCAACCGGAACTGTTTCATCCACTCCCTGACTACGGGATAACCTACCATAAAGCCAAATGCCGATGATATGATGAACAGGATGCCGTAGTCACGCGCAAATATGGAGAGTATGTCCCTGATCCTTGCTCCGTATACTTTGCGCACGGCAATCTCGCGTTTTTTCTCCTGGCATGAGAGTGCTACTATGGAGTATATTCCCGCAAGTGAAATTATCAGGCACAGTATACCCAGTGCCTCAATCAATGCGGTAAGATGACGGTCATTAGTGAGTGTCTCATAGAAACTGTCCTCAGTAAACTTAAGCTCATATTCCAATCCGGTCCCGTTCATTATTTCAGTAACCCTTCCGGCCAACTCTTTCCTTGAGCCGGGTTTATATGTAAGAGTAATCAGGGCATCGGCCCATCCCAATGAATGGCCCATGATTTTGGTGTTACCGGGTGCACAGAGTATATAGCTTTCTGGATCCATATTGAACTCTACCAGATACAGGTCACTAATTACAGCTATTACCTGATATGTGTATGACACATCCTTTTCTTCTCCTCCAAGAAGTTTCGCCTGACCATCAACCCAAACCCAATTGTATGGCGTACGATAATGTCTTCGGATGGTTATCACTGGTTCATCGGCTATTTCACCGAGTCCCAGTTCACGCTGCAGATTCCTGGTGATTACTATCTCATCATCCCTGAGAGGTCTGTTGGGGATTGCTCCGTCCAGGACATTCAGAGACAGATATTTCATCAAGGTGGTATCTATGATATCCAGATAATTTGTCCTGATATTATCATTACCGTTTATCCATATTCCATCTTGCTTGAATACTTCATGGACAGTTCTGTATATGTTATCTATATCACCTATACCAGTGTAAACGTCATTTACGCACGGAATACCCTTTAGCTTTGATGTCAGGCCATATAACCCGTCAATCCGGTCCAAATAATCCGTACCACTCTCTTCATCTGGTGGCAAAAAATCTACATCTTCCATATAAGAGTGACCGCCAAAACCCGAAAAGGAATCATGATCCGGATTGAATATAGTCAGTGCAGCCGTATCATTCACCCTTATTCCCCAATTGTTGTTCCTTAGGTACCTGAACTGATGCAAAAAGACAAATACCACAAATGCAAACAGCACGCTTACGAATATCTGGATACCTATGCTTAAATTGCGGAATGTCTTGCCGGTCTTTCTTACAAGTGTGCTCTGCATTGTGCGGCGTCTAACCATACCCACCGATATGATGCTGACCACCATGGATACAGCAAAGGCAAGTGCTATCACAGCCAAGCTTCCCCACATAACATATCCGCCGGTCATTCCTATATCCGCCATCCGTCTGAAGGATTCCTTAAGGAACAGGACCATTATGAATCCAAGAATTGAGGCCATACCCAGTATGATGCCGGACTCGACAGTCATCATACCCAAGACCGACCTTGTGGTAGCTCCGTGAACCATTCTGAGCGCCATCTCATGCTCCCTGTTCCTTACCCTGTTCAGATTAAAGAGCAGGAAATTTACCAAGGCACACAGCGTGAGCAGCAGACTGGCCCAGGCAAACATTCCGGCATGCTCATATCCTATATACATGTCACCGGCAATAGCCCGTTTGTGTACATCTCTGATTGGGAGCAATTTATATCCATACTTGTCGGCCCATGTAATTTTGTGGTTCAGTGCTTTGGTGAGCGAATCAGTGAACAATTCCTTATCTGTTCCGCCATAAATCTTAAAGAACACTTTAGGGCATCTTTCCAGATCATCATAAATAATTGGTATGCCATTCAGCTCACCACCTATAACTCCCGATGAAATCATAGGAAATATGTGCATTGTGAGCATGTCAAATGTAAGATGTGACGGCCCTCGGAAAGGAGATATCACGGCACATACGGTCTTCCCGAACAGCTCTTGTCCTATAGGGTCTATGCCGGGAAATCTCTCTTGGGCAAATGATTGTGATATGGCCACATAATTGCTGTCCCGCATAAAACTCCGGTTACCACTGGCCAGACCAAGGTCAAAGAATTTAAAGAATGTGGAATCTGCTATAAGTTCCGTCACCTTGCCATGATATCGGTAGTTCCATTTGGTATATGACTCCACCTCACTGAATTCCAGCAACGGGTTCAACATCTCGGGAGTGAACTGAGGAATATAAGGTACAGGACTATAGGGAGACTCCTCCAGTAACGTATAAATCCGGTCAGCATCCTTATGGAACGTGTCAAATGACTCCTCAAAACGGATCCACAGTGCCGAGAAACTAAGGCAGACAAGGCCCGCGGCAAGCCCCAATACGCTGACCGTATTCTGGAGGGCATATTTGCGTATATTGCGCAGCGCGACGGTTATATAATGGCGGAACATTACAAGGACTATTGATTTATGTTTATTCCCGTTTTATTACGATAGCAGGATTTGTGCGCATTATGGCGCGGATCTTGCTGAATACGGAGAGTACCACAACCACTGCTATTACAACCAGCGTTACCGGTGCAATCCAGACTAATGATTTTGAATACCCCTCAATAGCTATTGTTGCAAGGATTCCTATGGGGAATGCCACAGCCAGGATTATGCAGTAGGGCTTGATGAACAGAGCCATAATATTCCGGGCCTTTGCGCCGTTGATCTTGCGCAGTGCCACCTCCTTGCGGCGAATGTTCGTTTCGGCCGATATGGACGATGTCACGCTCAGTATTACCAACAGTATGCAGACTATTCCGCCAATCTGGAAACCCAATGCCCCGAACCTGAACTCATCATCGCTATATTTGGGTATGGATTCTATCCTGATATCCTCCATGGATGTGGGATTGGCCTCATCCCAGGCATTGCGCAAAAGAGCCTCTGCTTCTGACTTTGAGACACCCTCACGGAACCTTATAAAGAAGTTTGTATAATAGTCCGATACGGGATTATACTGGAACAGACCGCCTATATCTCCACCAATCACATAAGGATCACCTAACATATAGTGTTCATACACTCCGGTTATGTTAATAGAGGTAACCCCGTTGTAGCCTGATACAGTTATGTTGCTCAAATCCACACCTTCTCTAAGATATCTCTCATAAGTGCGCCTGTCTATCAGGTAACCGCTTGACGGATGGGCAGGATCAAGCCATTCAATGGGGATGTTGAAGATGTCAAAATATCGGATATCAGGTCCTTTCACGAACAGCCACTCCATTTTGCCCTGGACATTGAACTGATCGGCCCTTGAACCATTCCAGTCGCTCTCAGAAGATACCATCTTTTCAACCTGCGGCATCCTGCTTACCATATTGCAGAATACGTGCTGATTGTCTGTATATGAATCACCTTCCTCTGTCCGGACATAGAAGGTCCTGCTGCTTTCTGACTTGGAGAGTGGGTTGTATGGTCTTGGCGCGGTAATTTCTATTGTAATTACCGATGCCAGAGCAAGAACGGCAACCGTGATCTCAAGGCCTATCATTATGTATTTGATGACCTTTTTTTCACTCTGGTAGACAAAGATCCTGTTCTTGAGGATGCGTTTCTGTCCGAATACAGCCAAACGGCATACAACAACGCTTACAACTAAGACACATGCAATTGCCAATGTGTTGAGCCACGAGAGGTCTGCAAGATGGAAATAGCGGTCTCCCATATAGACGGTCTGGTTGATCCATGTGCAGACAAGGAGAGAAAGATATTGTGCAATTGCATAGGATATGGCCAGTATCACAATGACCTCGGTCATCATCATAAACGTGAGGCTTGCCGGTTTGGCTCCCAGACTGTATCGGATAATATTGCCGCGGTTACGCTGCTTGAGCAACAATACCATATGCTTAAGGTAGTTGGTGACAGCTACCAGCAGCACAATTATGCTCAAAATGCTCAGTAACACTCTCCCCATCCTGTCATTGGGAGCTTCATAGAAACGTGTCAGCTGGAGTATCTTGTTCCTGCCATTATAGTCAGTTGTGATAGTGTTGCTCAGCTTTGTATTGACCTCATCCAGTGTGGCTCCCTTTGCCAGGGTGACATCGATATCGTAGAACGGCATGTTTGCGACCTTCCAGTCATCGGAACAGAAAAAGGCATCAATACCAAGGCTGCGGCTCCATTTGTCATCACGTACCACATTGACTATCTGATACTCCTGGCCTTCCCTGAATGTCTCAGTACGTACAAGACACTGACTTATATCCTTGTCATATCCTATACGTTTAAGCAGTGATTCAGTTACCACGATTTCATTCGTGTTCATTGGTACTCTGTCTCCATAGAGAAGACAGAGATTCCAGTAACTGAAAAAATCACCCTCAATATATGTTCCTTCAACCGGACCTTTTCCATATACCTTGTAGGCATCCTCAAAGGAGAGATGGGCGTTCATATCTCCATGAACCGATACGGACTCTATCTGGGGTATATCCAGAAGGGCCAGGTAATTGCGGTATGGTAACTGGCTGCGGTATACCTTCTCATTACGGTCTCCATGATTGATGTTGCCCGGCTCCTCCATGTAAACGAAATAGTTCCGTTCCTGGCCGGGAAGTCTGTTTCTAAAGAAATCGTCATAGTTGATGCCGTAATACAACACTGAGAACATGGTTGTACCTATGGCAAGGCAACATATACTGAGAAGGCTGTATACCCAGTTAGTGCGGATATTCCGCAAGGTAGTCTTAAGGTAATGGATGAACATATTGAGATTCAAAGAGTGTTCACAAGGGGAGAGTTCCGGTCAGTCGTTCTTTTTACAGTGGCAGTTCCTTTACGATGCTTCCGTCAAACAGGTTGATGATACGGTTAGCGTATGACGCATCGTGACGGCTGTGTGTTACCATTACGATGGTTGTGCCCTGCTGGTTGAGTTCCTTAAGCAGGTTCATTACCTCCTGACCGTTTACTGAATCCAGGTTACCGGTGGGCTCATCGGCCAGTATCAGCTTGGGGCCTGCAATCACGGCACGGGCAATTGCCACACGCTGTTGCTGACCGCCGCTAAGCTGGTTGGGGAAATGCTTCTCGCGGTGCGATATGTTCATGCGCTCCATAACCTCCTCGGCACGGCGGCGACGCTCCTTGGCGGGTACGCCCATGTAGAGTAGGGGCAGCTCTATGTTCTCACGTACGTTAAGCTCATCAATAAGGTTAAAGCTCTGGAATACAAAACCTATCACGCCCTTACGCAGGTCTGTGCGATGGTTCTCATCAAGTGTAGCTACCTCAACACCCTGTAGCTTGTAACTGCCTTTAGTGGGGTTGTCCAGCAAACCAAGGATATTCAGCAAGGTTGACTTACCGCAACCTGAAGGGCCCATGATGGCCACAAACTCACCGTCGGCAACATTGAACGATACATCATTCAGAGCCCATGTCTCAACTTCCTCTGTACGGAAGATCTTCTGCAAATTGTTAACTTCAATCATGACTATATAAGAGTTTAATTGTTATTTCTGATTCAAATTTATTCTCTATAAACTTCTTGTTCCAATAAAAAGATACCAAATCTGATATTGAGTCGCAAAATCGTCTAATTTTTTGACACTACTCACTATTTATCACATCGGCGGGGTTGGTGCGCATTATTGAGCGGACTCTGCGCAGCAGTGTCAACGCCACTACTGCAACTATTATGGCAAGCGTAACGGGCAGGATCCAGCTTACATAACTGTCAAGCGTCAGGTATGTACGTCCTTCACCGCGTACCGCCTTGACCGTCCTTACCACGCTTAACAGATAGCCTGCTGTAAACGCTACGAGTACAATCACGCCGTAAGGTCTTACGAACAATGCCGCTATGTCACGTGCCTTGGCGCCGTTTATCTTGCGCAGGGCCACCTCCTTGCGGCGACGGTTTGCATCGGCCGATACAGATGTCTGTACGCTCAGTATGGCCAGCAACAGGCAGATAATGGCAAATGTTGAAAATACAGATGATGAAGTCTTGACATCATCTTCATATTGATATGTATCCAGCTTATTAAGTTTTAGCTTTATAGTCTCAGGCAGATGTCTGGAGACGACATCGTCAACAAGCTGTTGAGCCTGTTCCAATGTTACACCGGGAGAGAATCTTAAATATGGGAAACTATAATTGGTGTTGTCAATTGTTACGGCACTACCTATGTTTCCAAGCATCTCCTCTGCTTCATCATATGCGCCAAAGCTTCTTTCAAATATTCCGGCTACAACAACCTTCTTGCTTGTCCCTGGTATGCGGTTTCCATTCATGTCATATATGTTCATGTTGAAATTATTCATTTCTAGAGGCTTGGTGACATCAACTCCGGCAGCTACCAGATTATCCCACAACTTACGGCTCAGGTATATTTCATCGCCTGTCTCCGGCACACCGAACCTCTGACAAGGAATAAGGAAGAACCAGAAATAGCTGCTGTCAACCTGTGAAAGCCAGAAATTTGTACCGTTTATTGACATAGTGCTGTTTATCCATGACTGAGCACAGCAGATCTCCTCAACCTGAGGTATGGAGCGCAGTTCATTTACCAGTTGGGAGATAGGTACGTATTGCTCAACTATTGACCTCTGAGACTGAATGGACAGACTGAATGTCCTCTTCTTAACATCTCTGGGCAGCGGGTTGTATATTTGCTCCGAAAATCCCAGGTGTGTCAATGATTCAGTCATTCCGTAAACGGCCACTGCAAGCTCAATGCATATGATTATGTTGGTCACCAGATGACGCTCCTTATGTGTAATGATGCTGCCTGAGTAGGCATTCTTTATAAAGAAGTAAGTTGCAATAAGAACCACGACTGTACTTACGGTCAGGATTATGGCCGATGCCAAAAGCTCAAATTTTACTACATCACCAAGTGCCAGATAGTGCTCAAAACTGAAATTGTCCAGGTTGCCGTTCAGGAATTCTGACAGTAACGATGATATATATGCAGACAAAAGGAAGGCTGCTATCAACGTAATCAGGACTTCTAACATCTGCAGTATCAGGATATGCCATACCCCGGCACCCAGGCAGATGTGAATCTGTTTGGCTCTCTTGCTCTGATTCATTGACTGTACTAGCCTTTTCAGGAAACTGACAACCGCTATGATCAGCGCCAGAGAATATAGCAGAGACCTTTTTACCCCTCCGTGGTGGTAATAATACTCACTTGACAGTTGGGGTATTTTAATATCGCCGCGCGTATTGGTGAACTGTCTGGCTTTAAGCCTTTCATTGACGGCCTCTATATCGGCACCCGGAGCCAGTATGACCTGAGGATTGAAACTGTCCTCATACTGCCTTGATATGGACATCCAATGGAAACAGTCATAATCGTCCTCTTTGCTCCATTTGTCATCCTTTATCACATTGACTATGTGGTACTCAATGTCTGAGATTACATCATCAGCCAATATGGGCTTGACAGAACATGATTCTATATCATCTACACTAAGGCCGATTCTTTTAAGCAGTGATTCCTTTACCACGATCTCATACTCGTTTGCAGGTGTACGGTCACCCATCAGAAGAGTAAGGTTTTTATACTTGTAATAGGACTGGGATACTTCCATGTGTTCCAATACGGAACCTCCATAATAGTACGGGATATCCTTTCCTGCAGAATGGAACAACAGACCTTTCTGGTTTCTCAGTTCATCTGAGGCTTGCTGGAGGATAATATCCTCAACCCCCTCAACATAGAAGCAACCGGCGTCATAGACCTTCTCTCCATACAACTCCATCTCTTTCTGGTAATTCTGGATAAAGGAAGCATAATCCCAAGCGGCAGCTCTCTTTTTCTCCTTGATAGAATCCGGATCAGTCAGTTGAGCATAAAAGGTTCTCTTATGGGCGGGATAGCCGCTCTCTAAATAACTATCATCCTCTACAGTCAGGATGGCAAACAAGGTAAGACCGGCTGCAAGGCAAACAGTAATTATCAGGAAATAGCTCCAGTCACGCCTGATATTACGCATTACGATTTTCAGATATTGGAGTATCATACTATTAATTGTTTTGTTTGCCCCAAAATTATCTCCTTGTTTAATCTTATTCCAAACAAAAAGGGCAAAATCCGCGATTTTGCCCCTAAAGTGTCTAATTATTAGACAGACACAAGTCCTTCTTATCTCAGAGGGTTACGTTGAATCCGGCCATGAAGGCAATACCCGGCATGGGGTATCCGGCATTTATCTGATACTTGGTGTTAAGCAGGTTGTCTCCGTTCACCCAGAGCTGAACCATATCGGTAAGCTGATATGATACGCGTGCATTCCAGAGCAGGAAGTCCTCCTTCTTGTCAGGACCGACAGCCGAGTAGAGGCTGTTTATGTACTGCAAACCGGTGCTGGCATGCCATCTGTCCTTGTTGAATGAACCTCCCAGATAGGCTTTATGCTCAGGTGCTCCTACAACAGGAGTATCCATCTTTAGATAACTGTAGTTGCCGTTTACTGCAAAAGCCTTTGAGATAAGGTATGATGCCTCAATCTCCACACCGGTGTTCTTTATCTTTCCGCTGTTCTGGTTGAGCTTAGGACCGTTGGGCATAGCCGGGTTTTTGGGCTGTGTCAGTATGATATTCTCTGCATCTATGTGGAACAGGTTGATGCCATAGTTGAGACGGCCCTGGAAGAGACTCTGTGAGAATGCAAGTTCATAGTTCCAGAGTGATTCAGGTTTCAGGTCCGGGTTCTGCGGAGGATACATATACATCTCTCTTAAGAACGGATAACGGAAACCCTTGCTTGCTGACAGCTTGACCTCGGCATTTGCAGGCAGATGGAATGCGGCTCCCACCTGGGGAACTATCTCAGTGCCAACATTGAAATTGTGGTCAGCGCGAACGCCGGCATTCAGGGTAAGCCATGAACCAATCATCTGACGCATCTCTACGTAACCGGCCAACTCATCCTCACACTTGTCAACCTGCAGAACTCTGGGACGTCCTTTTGTGGAGTCGTTGTAAGCGGTACCTCCGTAATGGTAGTAGTCAACTCCCAGTGTCAGACGGTTGCCCTCAAAGAGATTGACGCTCTGCCATGCTGATACACCCATCATCTCATCATATGATGTGAATCGGAACTCCTTGGGCAATGTGTCACTCTTGTTTTTATATTGTTTGGTGGGATCCGGTGTTTGGTATCCGTCATTGATCCAGTGGTCACCCCAACTGTAGAACAGACTTACGGCACCTGATGTCTTGGCATAGTTGTTCTCAATGAACAGAGCGGTTGTACCGCGAGTGATATCCTGGTCTGCATCAGTAAGGGGAGCGGTCTCGGGGCCCGGATAAGAGGCCTTGAAACGTGTCACATCTACGTTGGCTGATGCATTCCAACTCCTGGATATTTCATATCCCAGTTTTGCGTAACCGCCAAACTGCTCAAAATTAAGGTTGTCACTATGGCCGTCGGTACGGTTGTATGAACCTGAAGCTACGGCGCTGAGCTTGCCCTGCTGTGTGTTTACAGAGAACTCGGTCTCGGCTGTATTGAATGATCCGTAACCGGCATGGATATTTGCGTGTGTTCCGTCCTGCGGTTTCTTTGTAACGATGTTTATTACGCCACCCATGGCTTTTGAACCGTAAAGAAGCGATGCAGGTCCGCGCAACACCTCAACTCTCTCTGTCATAAGTGACTGATAAGAATCAGCAATGGGGTGTCCGTAAATACCTGCATAGTTGGGATGACCGTCTATGAGGACCAGAACCTGTGATGAACCGCCGGTGAGACCACGCATGGAGATTGCTCCGGCAGCTCCGTTTGATACTCCGTATCCGACATAGCCGCGCTGAGTGATGAAGAGGCCTGGAACCTGCTCTGAAAGCAGGGGCAGGAGAGATGTTCGGTTGGCCTCTTCAATGGAAGCACGGTCTATTACGTTTACGGTCTGTGACAGGTGTCTTACATCTGTCGCGGCACGTGTTCCGGTTATTACTACCTCCTGTATAAGGGAGTCTGACGGTTCGTTAGCACTTGCTGTGCCTGCTGACAGGGCGGCAGCTGCAAGGATTAAAGCAATGTGTTTCATAAATAGGGTTGGTTAGTTTAATGCGGCAAATATAACAAAGTAACACGAATAGCAGAAATCGTGACACACCTTTTTATTATTATAATGTAAAGGTTATGCCTCTAAAGAACTATTTTTGACTTTTGAACTCCGGGTTCGTATAATTAAGTGAGATGCAACAGACAGACATTGAACTCATAAACAGATGCAAGGCGGGCGATAAGACCGCATTCCGCATTGTGGTGCAGAATTGCCAGGGTATGGTATATTCGCTCTCACTTAAGATGCTTGCCGATGTTGAGGAGGCCAAGGATGTGGTGCAGGATACATTTATTAAGGTGTGGCAGAACCTGGACAGTTATGATGAACATTACGCTTTCAACACCTGGGTTTACACGATAGCATCGCGTCTCTGTCTGGACCGTCTGCGCAGGGTAAGACCCATAGGTCCTGTGGATGCCGATGAGCGTGTGTTTGAGACTGTGGCCGATGATACGGATCCAGAGCGGCAGCTTGAAAGCAGCGAGTGGGTATCGGTCATAAAGGTATTGGCCGATGAACTTAGCGGAAAGCAAAGACTGGTGTTTACGCTGAGCCAGTTGGAGGGGCTTGAGACAGCCCGGATAATTGAGATTACAGGTCTGGATGCAGATCAGATAAAGAGCAATCTGTATGCGGCCAAGAAGAATATTCGTGAACGTTTGATTAAGATGGGATATGGAAAGGATTGATGATTTGATGGAACGCCTTAAGGGACAGATGCCCCAGGTTCCCGGTGCCGATGAGCTTACCGACAGCGTCATGGCTGCCATAGAGGGACTGGACAGCGGATCTAAGCATGAGGAATCAAGGCATGTACCTATGTGGATTACAATGCTGCGTACTGTTTCAAGTGTTGCTGCAGTGATTCTGGTGGCGTTGTTCATTCATGTTGATAGTGTGGAAGAGGACCTCATATCCCGTGAACCTGCAAATGCGTCTGCCAAGGTGATTATGCCTGATGTCTGCGAGGAGTGCACACCCGCCGATATCTTCAACATAAAGAGAGAACGTATACAAAAGAGAAAAGAACGTGAAATCTTAAAGAACAAGTTATATGCGAGTTACAAGTTTTAAGATTATGACTTTGCTGGCCATGATGCTGGCAATGGTCTCATGCGAGAACTGGAAGGTTCAGATAGATACTCAGGTCCATCGAGACGGATCCTGCATAAGGACGGTTACAGCAAACAAAGGATTCTGCCTGACTGAAGATGAGGGCTGGGATTACACGAAGACAGTCACTCCGAAAGATTCTGCCAATGAGGACAATTATGTTGTCGTGGGTTTTGACGAGAACAAGGAACCAATATTTGGACTGGACTCTACAAGGAGATACATCATTACAAGAGAGTTTGACCGTGTGGAGGATATGGGCTCATACCCGGCATTGATGGCAAATGATCAACCCGTCACATCGGCGGCATCACTGACCAAGAAATTCAAGTGGTTCTATACGGACTATACCTTTACCGAGACGTTCAACGGTTGGGACAGCACCTTCAATATTCCCATTACGGATTATATGAGCCGTGAGGAGGCCTCTTTCATGTGGTCCGGCTATCCGAATCTGATGGAAGGAATGACCGGTAATGAGATTGCCGAGGCCATAGACTCATATGAGGAGAAGCTTGAGATGTGGGAGTACGCCCTTGTCTGGGATATCTGGTTCCAGTCCCTGGCAGAGTATTATGACTACATCAAGAATCCGCCCGTAGACCGTGAGACATTCCTCTCCTTGCGTGACTCAATGGCCAGATATGCCTGGGATAAGGATGTTGAGCTGTTCCAGGGACATGAGAGGGGTGCATTCCGCGATTTCTTCAATACCGACACATATTTCAGTTCATTTGAAGGAAATGATGAAGTGTCTGAGGAACTTGATGCCCGTCAGGAGTATCTGATGAACCGTCTGGGTGCAGTGAGGTATCTGAAAGGTTCTTACACGCTCGGAATGCCCGGTAGTATCATCGATCCCGGACGCGGAGCGGTTGAGAATGGAGCGGTAGTCTACAAGTTTGACGGAGCGTGCCTGATCACGGGCGATTATGCCTTTACGGCAACATCCAGGGCTGCGAACGTGTGGGCGTTCCTGCTCTCAGGACTGATACTGATAATTGCAGTGGGTAGCTTCTTTATAAAGCGCTAATCAGCGCGGCTCATAAGAAGCTTGCCGTGGCGGATGCCCTTGATTGATGTCATCTCATCGGCCAGTGCGGTAAGCAGACGGGCCTCACCCATGACGGTGCATACGTGCAGGCAGGTGCCCTCATTGATGTAGTGCTGCTGTGATGAAAGCACAAGATTCTGGTGGCGGATCTGTATATCCGATATGCGAGCGGATATATCGGTCCGCTGCTGGTCATATATGATGAATATGGTGCCGGCTACGATGTGGTTGCACTGCCACTTCTTCTCGGCCACGTTCTTCTCAACCAGAAACCGTATGGCCTGCGAACGGTTGGCAAAACCATCCTCCTTAACCAGTGAGTCGAGCTGCTCCAGCAACTCGTCCTCAAGCGATACTCCGAATCTTTTCAGTGCCATGATCCGTGAAACAAAAATTCAATACAAACATACATAAAAACGACATATTTGTATTATGTTTGCCAAAAGAATAGAACTATCCAAAAATGAAATTATTCCGTATTTTACCGTTGGCAGTCATTGCTTTGACTTTGTTTGCTTCTTGTGACGAAACTATCGATAATGATCTTGAAGTCGAAAAATCAGTCCGTTTATCGGTTTCATTCAAGAATCCTGATCTTGATCTTCTCTGGGGAGAGGGTTGGAAAACTGAATGGCAGTATGACTGGGACAGCAGTGATACGACATATGGACTGATAGGCTACTCCACACCTGAAATAATCAAGGGTACTATTTACAACCTTGATGCCAACACGGGCAAGCGTTATAGCAATTTCTTTAAGCTGTTCGGTCTTAAGGATAATTCTGCCACATTGCCTGCTGGCGGCAAGTATGATATGCTGTTGTATAATACAGATACGGAAAACATCATATTCCAGGCAAGCGATGACTTTGAAAGCTATACAGCCTCTGTTGATACATCGCATTCATCATCCTCATATATGAATGTGTCTGGTGAGTTGTTGGGCGCTATGGTGACAGGAGTGGATTTAAGTAAACCGTCGACAGACTCAATGGAGATAGATGTGGAATTGAATCCTTATTCCATAATCTATCTTATTCAGGTGGTTTTGCTGAATAATAATGATGATAATGAATTTCAGGCCATCGGTGCCAGTGAAATCTGCATCTCAGGTCTTTCCCGGGGTGTAGAGCTGTTTACCCGCAAGACTTCAGACAAAACAACCGTAATCACTACAGGAGACATAAAGCCTCTTCAAAACCACAGCGGCGTCCGCCTGGAGGATGGTACTGTAGTTGATAACGCCGATATCATTGCAGCCAGAATGCTTACGTGGGGACTTCCCGGCATCAATCCTATGGAACCCGTGAAGGATGGCTCCAAGGCTGCTGTGCGCAATCAGAATTTTATCCTTGTAAGTGTAACACTTCGCGACGGAATTCGCTACGACGTAACATGTGATATCACCGAACAGATTCAAAACAAACCTGCCGGCGGAGTGCTGACAGTCAGTGTTGATTTGAAGAATAGAACCTTAGATTATTGAATGGTCCAAGCCGCCTCAAATGTGCTGTGCGCGGGCTGTTGAAAACTTCTCTTTTTAAAGCCCCGGGAAGTTATTAACAACCCGTATCAACGTATTGTTTTTATCATATCTTTGCTAGCGTCATTGGTTTCCGAAGGAGGACACTCCTAAGGAATAATTTGGAATCCGGTGAAAATCCGGGACAGTACCTGCTGCTGTAAATCCCTGATTATGAGTCCGATGCACTCTCTGCCACTGGCCGTTAAGGGACCGGGAAGGCGCATGGGACGGGACAAGTCAGAAGACCTGCCAATGACATTGGGGCCCTGGTTCTTGCAGGACTACAAGGCCGGGGAATAATGAGGGAGTCATCCTGATTTTACGGTGCAACTTTGTGGAGGGACAGGTTCTCTCTGCTATGCTGAATTGATGAATACTTTTAGTTATTTATGGAGACATATATTGTAAAAAGAGATGGCAAACACGAGGTGTTTACCATTGACAAGATTAAGGCCGCTATCTCCAAGTCTTTCCTGGCTTCAGGTGCTTTTGCAACTGAAGAGGTTATGACCGGAATCCTGAGCCATCTGAATATCCAAAGCGGTATCAGCGTGGAGGAGATCCAGAACCAGGTTGAGGTTGCTTTGATGGCCGAGGGCTACTATCAGGTTGCCAAAACGTACATGCTGTACCGCAACCGTCACGCTGAGGACCGTGAGACTAAGTCAAAACTTGAGTTCCTCATGGGCTATTGTCAGGCTGCGAACGCTGCTGAAGGAAGCAAGTTCGACGCCAACGCCAATGTTGAAAACAAGAACATTGCAACTCTTATCGGTGAGTTGCCCAAAAAGGGCTTTATCCGTCTGAACCGTCGTCTTCTCTGCGACCGTATCCGTGTTATGTTCGGTAAGGAGGTGGCCGATAAGTACATCAGCCTGCTTCACCAGCATTTCATCTACAAGAACGATGAGACAAACCTTGCCAACTACTGCGCAAGTATCACCATGTATCCGTGGCTGCTGGGCGGCACCAAGTCAATAGGCGGCAACGCAACACAGCCTACCAACCTCAAGGCTTTCTGCGGCGGATTCATCAACATGGTATTCATGGTATCTTCAATGCTGTCAGGTGCATGCGCTACCCCGGAGTTCCTCATGTACATGAACTACTTCATTGAGAAGGAGTACGGCGAGGATTACTACAAGCGTGCCGATGAGATTGTTGATCTTAGCATAAAGAAGCGTTCTATCGATAAGGTTATCACAGACTACTTCCAGCAGGTTGTTTACTCAATCAACCAGCCTACCGGTGCACGTAACTTCCAGTCAGTGTTCTGGAACATCAGCTACTATGACCGCTACTATTTTGAGTCACTGTTCGGCGAGTTCCGTTTCCCGGACGGCGAGAAGCCCCATTGGGAGTCTCTCTCATGGCTGCAGAAGCGTTTCATGAAGTGGTTTAACGAGGAGCGTCTGCGCTGCGTGCTCACATTCCCTGTTGAGACCATGGCTCTTCTTACCGAGAACGGTGACGTTAAGGATAAGGAGTACGGTGACTTTACAGCCGAGATGTATGCCGAGGGTCATTCATT
>JAEEGJ010005112.1_pt1 | contig 42218 bp, 31 predicted proteins | sample 8958761 | NCBI WGS metagenome assembly JAEEGJ01 (sample SAMN16246546, study PRJNA631951) | gut metagenome | biome: gut microbiome; feature: rumen; material: RS-attached | host: Bos | place: Iran: Karaj | collected 2018-10
AGGTACAACTTTTCAGCGAGACTCCTGTGTACTACAAAACGGATTCGCAGGCTCAAAACCACGGGAACAGAGGCTTTCAGACCATTTCACACCGCCAAATCACACCGATATTCATGGAAAATTGTTCAGAGGGGTCAAAGTTGGGTTAATATAAGTACTTGATACTAAAGATATTTAACTAAAAGTATTACCATTTTTGGTGGACGGTCAAGTTGGTAATACTATAGGTAATACTTTTTATGCGCATAGATTATTATAATGTTCCATAAGTGATTATTGCTTTCAAGGGGGTTCTATCCCCTTATTATACACATTTTCAACTACTTACGAACGTAAACGACTGATTAACAATACAAAAAATGGGAACCTTCAGGGTTCCCATTTTGAGTAATCTGCGGAAGGTGAGGGATTCAAACCCCCGATACCCGAAAGGGGTATACCGGATTTCGAGTCCAGCGCGATCGATCACTCTGCCAACCTTCCCGAACATTTTGCACGTGTTCTGTGCAATTCGGGCGCAAAGGTACATATTATTTTTGTTTTATACAAATGAATGGATAAAATTTTAATAATTGATAACACAAAGGCTGAAGCAAGTAGCTGATGCGGTCATACTTTTACGGACTATTTCTGAATCGTAGCGTCCGTAGGTGGTTCCTTTCGCCTTATGGAAGGTTGCTGGAACAGACGTCTTTCCTGATGTTATTTATAGCACTCAAATATGTTGTCTACCATTTGATGAGGCAACTTCTTTGTTATGAGGCTTACAATCCAGACAACGGGGAAGCCGCCGACCATGGCGATGGCACCGCAGTTGATTGGGTTGATGGGATTCCCCAACAGCATATTGACAACCGTCAGGCCGACACCCCAGATGAAGCAGGCCCAAACAGAGGCGGTAGTTACTCCACGCCAATAGAGGCCGAGCATGAACGGTGCGAGGAAAGCGCCTGCCAGTGCGCCCCATGAGATGCCCATGAGTTGGGCGATAAACGTTGGGGGGTTGAGGGCGATAAGTAGTGAGATGGCGATGAAGAACATAATCAGCACGCGCATAACCACCACCTTGCGGCGTTCAATCTTCTCAGAGACAATGTCGTCGATGGAGCCATCTTCTACCTCGCCAGGGAGCGACTTCTTGTCGCGATAGATGAGGTCGAGAGTCATCGTCGAACTGGAGGTCAGTACCAGAGAAGCCAGCGTCGACATTGACGCCGACAGCACCAACAGCACCACGAGTGCTATGAGAACATCGGGCAGGGTTACGAGCATGGCGGGCACGATGCTGTCGAAGGCAATCTTGCCATTTGCAGCAATGACAGGGTCATACAGTCGTCCGAAGCCACCGAGGAAGTAACAGCCGCCGGCTACGATGAAGGCGAAGATGGTGGAGATGACGGTGCCGCGCTTGATGGCCGCCTCGTCGGTAATGCTATAGAATTTGCCTACCATCTGAGGCAGGCCCATGGTGCCGAGTGAGGTCAGCACGACCACGCCGAGCAGTCCCCACGGGTCGGGTCCGAACCATGTAGCAAACATACCGCTGCCTGGTTCCGTGGCGCCGTCAGCAGGCAGTACCGCAAGTTTTGAGACGGCTTCAGACAGTCCGCCCTGGGCGGCGATAACGGCGATGATAACGGCCATGATGCCGAAGAGCATGATGATGCCCTGTATGAAGTCGTTCATGGCTGTAGCTTTGTAGCCGCCGAGAATGACGTAGACGGCGGTGAGAATGGCCATGATGACAACGCAGTATTCGTAGGGAATGCCGAATCCCATCTCAAACAGCGTTGAAATGCCCTTGTAGACACCGGCGGTATAAGGAATGAGGAATACGAAGGCGATGACAGAAGCCACGACACGCAGCCCTTGGTCGGCAAAGCGTGTGCCGAAGAAGTCTGGCATGGTGCGGCTCTCAATGTGCTGTGTCATCAGCTTGGTGCGCTTGCCCAGCAACAGCCAGGCCAAGAGTGATCCGATAACAGCGTTGCCCACGCCAATCCATGTGCTCGACAAGCCATAGCGCCAGCCAAACTGTCCAGCATAGCCCACGAAAACCACAGCCGAGAAATATGATGTGCCAAAGGCGAAAGCCGTCAGCCAAGGCCCCACGGCGCGACCGCCCAATACAAAACCGTCAACACTGCTGGCCTGCTTGCGGGTATAGATACCCACGCCAATCATCACGGCCAGAAAGATGATAGTTAATAATACCTTGATAATCATAATATTATAAGCTTTAGAATGCTACTTGCACTTGGGCCTGAAGCCAGTTGTAATCGTCGCCTATCATATCGCCGCATAGACAGCGGGTGTACTGCAACTGCAGACGACACTTCTTGTAGTACCAGTACTGCAGTCCGACGGTCAGGTTCGTCTGGTCCCAGCCGTCCACCTTCGTATTGCGGTCGAAGGTCTCGCCGCTGGCAATGACGTCGAGGGCGTCGACCACGGGGATGCACGTTGTGACATAGCCGCCGCGCGATCCTACCTCACCGTCTTCGCCCCCGAGCCACTCGGCACGTATGCTGGCCGGACGGGCTTCCTTATACTCACCGGGAGAGTAGGGTTGCGTCTTGTATTCAGCACCCACCGAGTAGCGGTTGCGCTTGTAGTTGTCGCCAACGTGGATGTCGGGGTTCCAGGCTGCCGTGTTCACGGCGTTGCCCGTGCCCAGATAGCCCGAGGCCACGAGGCGCAGGCCGTCAACGGGCTTCACCTCCAGCTTGGCAATGAAGTCCTTCTGGTTGTTACGGTCCTTTCGGTTGATGCCCTGTCCGCTCATCAGCGCCAGTTCGTAGTGCAGGAACTTATTGGCCAGGTCTCCAAATACCATCAGTCCCATGTCGCGGCCATAGTTTACGCCGTTCAGGGGGTCGGGACCCTCGCCGGCCAGGTAGAGCACGGCCTGCGAGTACACGTCGATGAGCTCCAGCTGCGTGGGCGACATCGGGTTCTCCATCGTGTAAGAGTGCTTGAACTGTCCCAATCGGGCTGTAAGCGTGTTGTTCTTGGTAATGCGGTAGTCGGTGTAGAATTCTTGGACAACACTTGAGAAATCGTGCATAAACATAAACGACCAACGGTCAGTGATGCGGGCCTTTGCCCATAGAAGCGTTCGCTTCAGGTTGTAGGAGTTGGTCTTTTCGCCGTTTTGATCCTGATAGGACCATCCTCCCTGTGCATAACCGTTAAACGTGATTCGGCTGGTAAAATCTTTCATCCAGTCAATCTCCGATTCACTCTTCTGCTGCCCCATAGCAGCCGTACTGCTGAACGCTGCCAGTACTACTGCCAGCGTCAGGCTTTTCATTGCTTGTTTTTTCATTGCTGTTTTACCATTTGGTTGAGTTTAATTGTTTATGCGCTGCAAAATTACTACTTTTCTTTGGAAAACAAGCAAAAATGTAAGAAAAAAAGGAAAAAGCAGTGCAGATTGTAATATCTTAAAATCTCTTGGCCAGTTCTTCTGCCATTTGTTCCTGTAGCTCACGGGCTTTTTGGGCAGCAGCCTCGGCGAAGTCTTCGCCTTGGGAGGCGTAGATAATGCCCCGGCTGGAGTTGACCAGCAGCCCGCAGTCGCGCGTCATTCCGTATTTGCAGACCTCCTGCAATGAGCCGCCCTGAGCGCCAACGCCCGGAACAAGCAAGAAGTGAGTTGGGGCAAGGCGTCGGATGTCCTCAAACATCTGGCCCTGAGTGGCACCGACAACGTACATCATCTGCTCGTCGGTTGCCCACTGCTGTGAGCGGCGCAATACCTTCTCGAACAGCCTCTCACCGTCGGGCGATTCCGTCAGCTGGAAATCGTGCGAACCCTTGTTCGAGGTCAGCGCCAACAGAATGACCCACTTACCCTCGTAGCCGAGGAAGGGAGTCACCGAGTCCTCGCCCATATAGGGCGCAACGGTCAGCGAGTCGACGTCGTATTCTTCAAAAAAGGTACGCGCATACATTGCCGACGTGTTGCCGATGTCGCCGCGCTTGGCGTCGGCAATGATAAAGTGGTTGGGATACTGTTGCTTCAAGTACTTAACAGTTTTCTCGAAAGCCATGAGTCCCTTTACGCCGAAAGCCTCGTAGAAAGCAAGATTGGGCTTGTAGCTGACGCAATAGGGGGCTGTAGCGTCGATAATGGCCTTGTTGAAGGCGAAGATGGGGTCGTCCTCAGCGAGCAAATGCTGGGGTATTTTCTTCAGGTCGGTATCGAGACCTACGCAGAGAAACGACTGCTTCTCGCGAATTTGCTGTATGAGTTCCTTTCTGGTCATAGTTCTGATTCTTTCATTCGTTCTGCATTCTCGGCAACGGTCAGCGCGTCAATCATCGGCTGAATGTCGCCGCCGAGGAAGCCCTGCAGGTCGTGAGTGGTAAAGCCGATGCGGTGGTCGGTCACTCGACCCTGCGGGAAGTTATAAGTACGGATTTTGGCGCTTCGGTCACCGGTAGAGACGAGACTCTTGCGGCGCGAGGCGATATCGTCCATATACTTCTGGTGCTCCTTATCATAAATAAAGGTATAGAGACGCGATAGGGCGCGCTCCTTGTTCTTCGGCTGGTCACGCGTCTCGGTACACTCGATGAGAATCTCCTCAGTCTCACCCGTATTGGGATTCTTCCACATATAGCGCAGACGAACTCCCGACTCCACCTTGTTGACGTTCTGGCCGCCGGCACCACTGGAGCGGAAGGTGTCCCACTTAATCTCGCCTTCGTTCACATGCACTTCGAACTTGTCGGCCTCAGGCAGCACGGCTACCGTAGCAGCCGAAGTGTGCATACGTCCCTGCGTCTCGGTGGCGGGTACGCGCTGAACGCGGTGAACGCCCGACTCGTACTTCAGTGTACCGTAGACATCGGCACCCGATACGGCGAAGTCAATCTCCTTATAGCCGCCGACGGCACCCTCAGAGACGCTGGTGATGGAGAGCTGCCAGCCCTTCGAGTCGCAGAAGCTCTTGTACATCTTGAAGAGGTCGCCGGCAAAGAGGCAGGCCTCGTCGCCACCGGTTCCGGCGCGAATCTCCATCTGCACGTTCTTCGCATCCTCCGGGTCTTTCGGGATGAGTGCTATCTTGATTTCCTCCTCCAGCTTGGGCTGCAGTTCCTCGTTCATGGCCAGCTCCTCGCGGGCCATCTCCTTCATCTCGGGGTCGTCCTCGTTGGCGAGTATGTCCTTGGCCTCACGAATGCCGTTCAGACAGGCGATGTATCGCTTGCGGGCGTCCATGATGTCGCCCAGGTCCTTGTACTCTTTGGTCAGCTTCACAAAGCGCTGCTGGTCGGCAATCACGTCGGGGTCGGTAATCAGTGTTGAAACCTCCTCGAAGCGGGCCTCCAGTCCGTCGAGTTTCTGTAGAATGCTATTGGTTGTTTCTGCCATAATCAATAATCAAAAGTTCCGTATTCAGAAATGATGGTCAGTGAACGTGGGCCTTCCTCGATGAGTCCCACTACCTGAGCGTCGATGTTGAACGAGCGCGAGATGCTGATGACGTCTTCGGCCACTTCGGGGCGCACGTAGATTTCCATGCGGTGCCCCATGTTGAACACCTGGTACATCTCGCGCCAGTCGGTGCCCGAGCAGTCGTGAATGGCTTGGAACAGGGGCGGGACTGGGAACATATTGTCCTTCACCACTCGGCAGTTTTCGCCGACGAAGTGGAGCACTTTGGTCTGTGCGCCGCCCGTACAGTGTACCATACCGTGAATCTCGGGGCGCATCTCGTCGAGAATCTGCTTGATGACCGGTGCGTAGGTGCGGGTGGGGGAGAGGACAAGCTGGCCGGCATCAACGGGGGAACCATTGACGGCATCAGTCAGGTGGTACTTGCCGCTGTAGACGAGTTCGTCGGGCACAGCGTGGTCGTAACTCTCCGGATAGCGTTCGGCGAGGTATTTGGCGAAAACGTCGTGGCGGGCTGAAGTAAGGCCGTTTGAGCCCATGCCGCCGTTATAGCGCTTCTCGTAGGTGGCTTGCCCGGTAGAAGAGAGACCGACGATGACGTCGCCCGGACGGATATTGGCGTTGTCGATGACGTCACTGCGTTTCATGCGGCAGGTGACGGTCGAGTCGACGATGATGGTGCGCACAAGGTCGCCCACGTCGGCAGTCTCACCGCCAGTCGGCCAGATGCCTATGCCCATCTCGCGCAGTTCCTGAAGCAGCTCGTCGGTACCGTTGATGATGGCCGAGATAACCTCGCCGGGAACGAGCATCTTGTTGCGTCCGATGGTCGAGCTGACGAGGATGTTATCGGTAGCACCCACACAGAGCAGGTCGTCGGTGTTCATCACGATAGCATCCTGGGCAATACCCTTCCAGACACTGAGGTCGCCCGTCTCGCGCCAATACATATAAGCCAGCGACGACTTTGTGCCTGCGCCGTCGGCGTGCATGATGTTGCAGTACTCAGGGTCGCCACCCAGTATGTCGGGTATGATTTTGCAGAAAGCCTGCGGATAGAGACCCTTGTCGATGTTCTTGATGGCGTTGTGTACGTCTTCCTTGGCGGCACTCACACCGCGTTGCATATATCTGTTGTCAATCATTTCACTCTTCACTCTTCACTTTTCACTCTTCACTTTTCACTTCTCACTTCTTTCGTGCCAGAACTCCCACGATGCGAAAGCCTGTAGTAGCAGCATCTCAAGACCATTCTTCACCTCGGCGCCCTGTTCGCGCCCGCGCTTCATGAAGAGCGTCTCATCGGGGTTATAGATGAGGTCATATAGTATGGTGTGATAGTCCATTGCTTCATACGGCAGCAGGGGACACTCCTCCGTATGCGGATACATACCCAGCGGCGTGCAGTTGACGATGACGTTATACTCGCGGATAACCTCAGGCGTGATGCTCTCGTACTGGATGGTTCCCGGGCGCTGGTAGCGACTGACAAATACCGTTTCCAGCCCCAGCGACTTCAGACCGTAGTTGATAGCCTTCGAGGCACCGCCCGTACCCAGTATAAGCGCTTTCTTGTGCCAGTTGCAGTCGAGCATCGGTTCAATACTTTTGGTAAACCCGATGACGTCGCTGTTGTAGCCCTTCAGCTTGGTCTTCTTACCTTCGTGGCTGACGCGAATAACGTTGACGGCTCCAATAGCCTGGGCTTCGGGCGTGATGCTGTCAAGAAACTCAATCACCTTTTCTTTATAAGGAATAGTGACGTTGAGTCCGCGCAGGTTAGGATTGGTGTCGAGCACCTCCTGAAGCTGGTCAATGCTCGAAATCTCGAAGTTCTCGTACCGGGCGTTGATCCCCTCGTCAGCAAACTTGTCGTTGAAGTAGCTGATGGAGAACGAATGTCCCAGTGGGTAGCCTATTAAACCGTACTTGTCCATAATTATCCTGTTTTATTATTTGGTTGCAAAATACATCGTGCAGATGCCGAAGGTAAGCCGCCTGAACGTAGCCTCGCTGAAGCCGGCCTTCATCAGAATCTCCGTCATGCGTTCACCCTGAGGGAAGGCCTCGATGGTCTTCGTCAGATACGTATAGGCGCTGCTGTCCCGGCTGACGAGCCGTCCGTATACCGGCAGCACCGTATGTGAATAAACGTGGAACAGCTGCTTCATCGGGAAACGGGGTGGGGTGGTCAGCTCGACGATACTCAGGTGGCCGCCCTTGCGCAGCACGCGGCACATCTCGCTAAGCCCGCGGTCGAGGTCGGCGAAGTTGCGTATGCCGAAAGCTGCTGTCACGGCGTCGAATGTGCCTTCGTCATAGCTCAGGTTCAGACAGTCCTCCTTGCTGAACGTGATGACATCGGCAAGCCCCGCGTCTTTCACCTTCTGTCGGCCAATCTCCATCATACCCTCGCTGATGTCAGCCCCAACTATCCGGTCGGGCTTTAACATCTGAGCCGCCAGAATGGCAAAGTCGCCTGTGCCCGTGGCAATGTCGAGTACGGACTTCGGCTGAAAGGGCACCAGCTGGCCGATGGCCTTGCGGCGCCACCCTCGGTCGATGTCCCACGACAGGCGGTGGTTCAGACGGTCGTAGGTGGGCGCAATGTTGTCGAACATCTGCTCCACCTGTGCGGCCTTCTCGCCGTCGCTGTAGGGCTTTATCTCTTCCTGGCGGTAGCTCATGGGCTGTATGGGGTTATTGTGCTTTCAGCCAATCAGTCACGTTGCGCTCGATGCGGGCAGCGATGTCGCCCTCTTCTGTGGCCTTGTCGAACTTCTCGCCTACGATGTTCTCGTAGAGCTCAATGTAACGCTCTGAGACACTCTCGGCATACTCGTCGGTAATCTCGGGCATCACCTGACCGGGTTCGTTCATGAAGTTGTGCTCGATGAGCCACTGACGCACGAACTCCTTCGAGAGCTGCCGCTGCGGCTCGCCCTTGGCCAGCTTCTCCTCATAGCCGTCGGCATAGAAGTAGCGGCTCGAGTCGGGGGTGTGAATCTCGTCGATGAGGATGACCTTGCCGTCGCGCTTGCCGAACTCATACTTCGTATCCACGAGAATCAGTCCGCGCTTGGCGGCAATCTCCTGACCGCGCTTGAAGATGCGGCGTGTATAGTCCTCCATCACGGCGTAGTCCTCAGCCGAGACGAGCCCCTGGGCTATGATTTCTTCCTTTGAAATGTTCATGTCGTGACCCTCGTCAGCCTTTGTCGTCGGCGTGATGATGGGCTCGGGGAACCGCTCGTTCTCCTTCATGCCGTCGGGCAGACGCACACCGCAGAGTTCGCGGCAACCGTTCTTATATTCGCGCCAAGCTGAGCCGGTCAGGATTGAGCGGATAATCATCTCCACGCGGAAACCCTCGCACTTCAGTCCGACAGTCACCATCGGGTCGGGCGTAGCCAGCTTCCAGTTAGGGCAGATGTCGGTAGTGGCATCAAGGAACTTGGCGGCTATCTGGTTGAGTACCTGGCCCTTGAAGGGTATACCCTTGGGCAGAACCACGTCGAAAGCCGATATGCGGTCGGTGGCTACCATCACCAGCAGGTCGTCGTTAATGTCGTACACGTCGCGTACCTTACCATGATACACGCTCTTCTGTCCCTCAAAATGGAACTCAGTCTTTGTCAATGCTTTAGCCATAATCCTTTTTGTCTATTTGAATTTTGCCTGCAAAATTACATAAAAAAAACGAAACGGCCGTGTGTTTCGGTATTATTTTTCAGAAATAAGCCCAAGAAGTGCAATGCATGGATTTGACGAGTGCCCCTCTTCCTATGTATCGGGCGAGAAATAGCAGATATTCTGCTTGCTTCTCTCTGAAAAATGTTGAAATGCGTTATCACTTATCACTTTTTCTGCTTTTCTCTCTGATAATGAGCACTTTGTCGAGTGATAACGCCCTTTTTGCTTGTCACTTCTGGTCACTTCTTGTCACTCCAGGTCAGCAGCCGGCAAACAGGTGTTTACCCGGCGGGTAGCTGCCCTTTACCCGGCGGGTAGACAGGCGTTAGGTGGCGGGTAAAGAGCGTTTCCACGGCCTGGAACATTTGTTCCACGCCGTGGGAACGATTCCAAACTGCCGCCTTTTGGGTCAAAACTAATACAACAGATTCTGTCTCAGTAGGCTTACCATCGAGTCCACTTTAATAAATCCGACAATGAAGAACAACGCGCCGCTATCCCCTCTCTTCAATGGGCGGGGAGAGCGGCGCAAGTGCAGCACAGCAGGAACGGCTTTTAAAGCAGACTCGTCGTAAAATGTCAATAATCAGAGCGAAGGAGCGCAGGAAAAGTGACCAGAAGTGACCAGAAGTGACAAGCAAAAAGGCCGTTATCACTTGATAACACATTGTATATCAGAGAGAAAAGCCCAAAAAGTGATAAGTGATAACTGTTTTCAACTTTTTTGGAGATCAGCAGACATGCAGAATGAGCTTTTTGTCACTGGCGAGCGGAGTCTTCAAAGAGCCGGTCGAAGTGCTGGCGCAGCAGGGTGGGCGAGGCGATGACGGCGCGCAGTTCGGCCAGTCGCTTCTCATTCTGCGAGCCGGGAATCCAGAGGCGTATGTAGCCCTCGGCCGAGTATTTCTCCTGCATGTGCTGCAGGAAGCGCTTCCACTGCTGCTCGCGGTTGAGCTCGGGGTAGTTGGCCAGTCCGTAGTCGATGGCTCGGCGGAATACCACCTCGGGAATGATGTCGCGGTCGGCCTCGGCAATAATTTTGCCGTAGAGCGAGCGCGGAGCGTGGCTGGCTGATGCGCGGTGGTCCTCGACGGCCTCTTTCATAATCTTGATCTGCTCGGGCGAGAACCATCGCTTCAGGCGTGCGTCGGTAGCGAGAATCCTGCCGCCGGTGATGTGGTGGACGGCTCGCGGGCCCGACATGCCGAGGTCGTGGTAGGCTGCGATGACGTAGACCATGTTGATGTCGGCACCCGTCTGGCGCACCAGTTCGAGGGCGTTTCGGATGACGCGCGTGACGTGTTCGAGGTTGTGGGCGCTGTCGAACTCAGTGTACTTGGGCAGTATGTTTGTCTCGACAAACTCCACCAAATCGAGGCTCGGAGTGTTGGTAATCATAAAAAGTTGCGAATATTTTTGCAAATTTACGAAATAATTCTTAATTTTGCAAGCAAAATCGTAAGAAAAATGACCGAGGCGACCAATATTAAGACTGACAGCCCCGCTGCATGGCTATTGGCAGCGCGCCCGAAGACGCTTAGCGGAGCGGCTGTTCCGGTGATGATTGGCGTGGCGCTGGCCTATGTCGACAGTCGGCACGGCGGGGGCTCGTTCAGCTGGATTGCCGCCCTGTTGTGTCTGCTCTTCGCGTTCATCATGCAGATTGACGCCAACTTCATCAACGACTACTTTGACTATACGGCGGGTGCCGACGATGCCTCGACGAGGCTCGGGCCGCGCAGGGCCTGTGCGCAGGGCTGGGTGAAGCTGGAGTCGATGAAGCGTGCCATCATCACGACCACCGCTGTGGCCTGTCTTGTCGGGCTGCCGCTGGTGTGGTTCGGCGGGCTCGAGATGATTCTCATCGGGCTGCTGTGCGTCGTCTTCTGCTTCCTCTACACCACCCACCTTTCTTATATCGGGCTTGGCGACCTGCTGGTCATCGTCTTCTTCGGTATCGTGCCGGTGTGCATCACCTATTATGTGCAGCTTCATACGTGCACGTGGCAGGTGTTTGTGGCATCGATAGCCTGCGGACTGGTCATAGACGGGCTGCTGCTGGTCAACAACTTCCGCGACCGCGACGTCGACCGGGCGGTGGGCAAGATGACGCTCGTGGTGCGCATAGGCAGCGAGGCCAGCCAGTGGGTGTATCTCGGCGTGGGCGTCGTGGCCTGCGTGCTGGGGCTCGTCTTCTGGTTCAACGGCCATCTGATGGCCTTCCTGCTGCCGCTGACCTATCTTGTGTTCCACGTCTTCACGTTTCTGAAGATTAGGCACATCAACAAGGGCAAGGCCCTGAACGCCTGTCTCGGCGAGACGGCGCGCAACATCTTTATCTACGGCGTGGCTGTCGTTGCAGGACTGCTGCTCAGTTGAGTCCCTTCATGCTCAGCGAGATGCGGCCGCGCCGACGGTCGACCTCAAGCACGCGCACTCGGACGTGCTGGTGGAGCTTGACCACCTGGTTGGGGTCTTTCACGTACTTATTGGCCATCTGCGAGACATGGACCAGTCCGTCCTGATGGACGCCGATGTCGACGAACGCGCCGAAGTTGGTGATGTTGGTCACGATGCCCGGCAGCTCCATGCCCTCCTCCAGGTCGTCGACGGTCTCGATGCCCTTGGCAAACTCAAACTCCTCAATCTGCTCGCGCGGGTCGCGGCCGGGCTTCTCGAGCTCCTTCAGAATGTCGGTGAGCGTGGGCAGTCCCACTTCGCTGGTGACGTAGCGCTTCAGGTCGATGGCCTTGCGACGGTCCTTGTCGCTGATAAGGTCGGCGACGGTGCACCCCTGGTCGGCAGCCATCTGCTCGACTATCTTATAGCTCTCGGGGTGGACGGCGGAGTTGTCGAGCGGGTTCTTGGCTCCGGGAATGCGGAGGAAGCCGGCACATTGCTCGAAGGCAGCAGGCCCCAGTCGCGGCACCTTCTTGAGCTGGGCGCGGCTGGTGAAGGCTCCGTTCTCACGACGGTAGTCGACGATGTTGTTAGCCAGCGCGGGGCCCAGTCCGCTGACGTACTGCAGCAGGTGGGTGGAGGCGGTATTGAGGTTGACACCTACGGAATTGACGCAGCTCATCACCGTCTGGTCGAGCTGCTGCTTGAGCTTCGTCTGGTCGACGTCGTGCTGGTACTGGCCTACGCCGATGCTCTTCGGGTCAATCTTCACCAGCTCGGCCAGCGGGTCCATCAGCCGGCGCCCTATCGAGACGGCTCCGCGCACGGTGACATCCTCGTCGGGGAACTCCTCGCGCGCCGTCTTTGAGGCAGAGTAGACCGATGCACCGTCCTCGCTGACGACGAAGAGCCTCACCCCCGACCCATCTCCAGCGGGAGAGGGGAGCGCTTTGACGGTATCTTCGATAAATGCCCGCGTCTCGCGGCTTGCCGTTCCGTTGCCTATGGCGATGGCCTCGATGCGGTAGTCGCTGATCATCTGCTGCACGTGGACGGTGGCCTGCATGCGGTGGTTCACAGGCGGGTGGGGGAAGATGGCCTCGTGGTGGAGCAGGTTGCCCTGAGCGTCGAGACACACCACCTTGCAGCCCGTGCGGAAGCCAGGGTCGATGCCCATCACGCGCTTCTGGCCCAGCGGTGCCGAGAGCAGCAGCTGGCGCAGGTTCTCGGCGAAGACGCGGATGGCCTCGTCGTCGGCCTGCTCCTTGCTCAGGTTCGCGAACTCCGTCTCGATCGAGGGCTTCAGCAGTCGCTTGTAACCGTCCTCGACGGCTTCTTCCAGCAGCTCTCGGCAGGCCTTTGCTCCTTGGAACGGGGGCAGGCCACGCTTCAGTCGCTCTACGCACTCCTCGTCGTCGGGACTGATGCTGATGCGCAGAATGCCCTCAGCCTCGCCCCGGCGCATGGCCAGCAGACGGTGGCTCGAGCAGCGCCGCAGCGGTTCGTGCCAGTCGAAGTAGTCGCGGAACTTCTGGGCTTCGTCGGTTTCCTGCTTGGCCTTCACCACCTTTGACGTGATGACTGCCTGGCGGCGGAAGGCGCTGCGCACCGTCTGACGGCTGCGCTCGTCCTCGCTCACCTGTTCGGCAATGATGTCCTGCGCACCCTTCAGGGCCGACTCTGCGTCCTTGACGTCGCCCTTGACGAACCGCTCAGCAGCCCGCTCGGGGTCGCGCTCGCGCTGCATCAGCAGCAGTTGGGCCAGCGGTTCGAGTCCCTGTTCGCGGGCCACCTGGGCACGTGTGCGGCGCTTCGGGCGGTAGGGCAGGTAGATGTCCTCGAGCGTGGCGGGCTCCCACGTCTCGTTGATGCGTTTCTCGAGCTCGGGCGTCAGCTTCTGCTGGTCGCCGATGGTCTTGAGGATGGTCTCCTTGCGCTTCTGAATCTCCTTCAGGCGCTCATACTGGTCGCTGATGGCCCCTATCTGCACTTCATCGAGTCCGCCCGTGCGCTCCTTGCGGTAGCGGGCAATGAAGGGAATGGTGCAGCCTTCGTCGAGCAGGGCGAGCGTGCCGTCAACATTTTTGGCAGCTATGTTAAGCCTTTCGGCTATGAGGTGGGCGAAAATATTCATACGTTCTGAGGTTTTATTGATAATTCCGATGCAAAGGTACAAAATTATTCAGAATATTTTCGTAACTTTGCACCCAAAAATTAGAAGAGCGAATGATTTCCGTAGAAGGACTGAAGGTGGAGTTCGGCACGAAACCCCTGTTTCAGGATGCCAGCTTCGTCGTCAACGACCGTGACCGCATAGCCCTCGTGGGCAAGAACGGCGCGGGAAAGTCGACGCTGCTTAAGATTCTCTGTGGCCAGCAGCGCCCGACGGCAGGGACTGTGGCGGTGCCTACCGACACGACCATCGGCTACCTGCCGCAGGTGATGAAGCTGCAGGACAATACCACCGTGAGGGAGGAGGCGCAGAAAGCCTTTGCCAACATTGCCGACCTGAAGGCCCGCGTCGACAGGCTGGAGCGCCAGATGAGCGAGCGCACTGACTACGAGAGCGACGACTACATGCAGCTGGTGGAGCGCTATACCACCGAGCACGAGCGCTACCTGATGATGGGTGCCGAGAACCGCGAGGCCGAACTGGAGCGGACGCTCGTCGGACTGGGTTTCCTGCGCACCGACTTCGAGCGCCCCACGAGTGAGTTCTCGGGCGGTTGGCGCATGCGTATCGAGCTGGCGAAGATTCTGCTTGAGAAGCCCGACGTGCTGCTGCTCGACGAGCCTACCAACCACCTCGACATTGAGTCGATTCAGTGGCTGGAGCAGTTTCTGGCCACGTCGGCATCGGCTGTTGTGCTGGTCAGCCACGACCGCGCCTTTATAAATAATGTGACGAACCGCACGCTGGAGATTTCCTGTGGCCGTATTGTCGACTATCGCGTGAAGTACGACGAGTTTGTCACGCTGCGCAAGGAGCGCCGCGAACAGCAGTTGCGTGCCTACGAGAACCAGCAGAAGGAGATAGCCGACATGAAGGCGTTCATCGAGCGCTTCCGCTATAAGGCCACGAAGGCCGTGCAGGTTCAGCAGAAGGTGAAGCAGCTCGAGAAGATTGTGCCCATCGAGGTTGACCAGGTCGACAACTCGGCCCTCCACCTGAAGTTCCCGCCCTGTCTGCGCTCGGGCGACTATCCCGTCATCTGCGACGAGGTACGCAAAGCGTATAACCACGTGGTGTTCGACCACGTGAACCTCACCATCAAGCGTGGCGAGAAGGTGGCCTTCGTCGGCAAGAACGGCGAGGGCAAGTCGACGCTCGTGAAGTGTATCATGGGCGAGATTCCCTTCGACGGCAGTCTGAAGGTGGGCCACAACGTGCAGATAGGCTACTTTGCCCAGAACCAGGCGCAGCTGCTCGACGAGAGCCTGACCGTGTTTCAGACCATCGACAACGTGGCCAAGGGCGACGTCCGCCTGCGCATCAACGACATTCTTGGTGCGTTTATGTTCGGCGGCGAAGAGTCTGACAAGAAGGTGAAGGTGCTCAGTGGCGGCGAGCGTAGCCGTCTGGCGATGATTCGCCTGCTGCTGGAGCCTGTCAACCTGCTGATACTCGACGAGCCCACCAACCATCTGGATATGCAGTCGAAGGACGTGCTGAAGGAGGCCATTCGCGCCTTCGACGGTACTGCCATCATCGTCAGCCACGACCGTGAGTTCCTCGACGGCCTGGTGACGAAGGTCTATGAGTTCGGTGGCGGCAGGGTGCGCGAGTACTTGGGCGGCATCTACGATTTCCTGCGATCGAAAGCCCCGCAGTCGGCTCCCGTCGGCGCCACAATAGACGCCTTCTTGACTGGAGGCCAAAAGCCGGCTCCGAAAGCTAAAGAAGCCCCCTCGGGGGCAGTAGGGGGGGCTTCCTCCTACGCCGAGCACAAGGAGCAGCAGAAGCGCATAGCACGCGCCGAGAAGGCTGTGAAGGCGTCGGAGCAGAAGATTGAGCAGATGGAAGCCCGCCTGAAGGAGCTTGACGAACTGCTGATGGTGCCCGAGAATGCATCGGACATGACGTTGGTTACGGAATATACCGACACCAAGTGCGCACTCGATGAGGAAATGGAACGGTGGGGACAGCTGTCCGAAGAGCTTGAGATGCTCAAATAGTACTAATGAATCATATAATTATAGAGGGGAAGTCCAAACCGACGGACTTCCCCTCTTTTAGATTGGTGTGAGAGACTGCTTTTGGCTTCTCGACAACCACAATTAGTTGTTGTACTCCTGCCACGACTTAATCTGCACATCCTCCTGTTTCATAGCCGTGAAGGCCTCAATGAAAGCCTTAGCCAGGCGGACATTGGTCATCAGGGGGATGTTGTGGTCGATGGCACCACGGCGGATGCGGTAGCCATTGGTCAGCTCGCGCTTCGTGTGATTCTTAGGCACGTTGACGATGAGGTCGAACTTGTGGGCAGCAATCATGTCCATCACGTTATTCTCGCCGTCCTCGTCAGGCCAGCTGACGGGAGTGGCCTTCACGCCGTTGTCGTTGAAGAACTTAGCCGTACCGCCGGTAGCGTACACCTCGAAGCCCTTCTTCACCAGTTCCTGTGCAGGCTCCAGGAGCGACACCTTGCCCTTGGCACCACCAGAAGAGATGAGAACCGACTTCTTTGGCAGGCGATAACCCGTTGCAATCAGAGCATTTAGCAGAGCCTCGTTCAAGCTGTCGCCCAAGCAGCCAACTTCGCCTGTTGACGACATGTCGACACCCAGAACGGGGTCGGCATTCTGCAGTCGGGCGAACGAGAACTGAGAGGCTTTCACGCCAATGCGGTCGATGTCGAACTCGCTGCGGTCGGGGCGCTCGTAGGGTGCGTCAAGCATAATCTTCGTGGCCGTCTCGATGAAGTTGCGCTTCAGAATCTTCGAAACGAAGGGGAACGAGCGCGAGGCGCGCAGGTTGCACTCGATGACCTTCACCTCGCGGTTCTTGGCCAGGAACTGGATGTTGAACGGGCCAGAGATGTTCAGCTCTTTGGCTATCTTACGCGAGATGTGCTTAATCTGGCGGATGGTGGAGTAGTAGATATGCTGGGCGGGGAACACCATCGTGGCGTCGCCTGAGTGAACACCGGCATATTCAACGTGCTCAGAGATGGCGTACTCGATGACCTCGCCCTTGTCGGCAACGGCATCGAACTCAATCTCCTTGGTCTCGGTCATGAATTTCGAGATGACCACAGGGAACTCCTTCGACACCTCGGTGGCCATGTTGAGGAAGCGGTGCAGCTCCTCGTCGTCGTAGCAGACGTTCATGGCGGCTCCTGAGAGCACATACGATGGGCGCACGAGTACGGGATAGCCTACCTGATTGACGAACTCCTTCACGTCGTCGAACGATGTCAATGCACGCCATGCGGGCTGGTCGACGCCCAGCTTGTCGAGCATAGCCGAGAACTTGTCGCGGTTCTCAGCGCGGTCGATGTTGACGGGGCTGGTGCCGAGCACGGGCACACCCTGACGGTGCAGCTTCATGGCGAGGTTGTTGGGAATCTGACCACCCACTGAGACGATGACGCCCTTCGGCTGTTCGAGGTCGATGACGTCGAGCACGCGCTCCAGCGACAGTTCGTCGAAGTAGAGGCGGTCGCACATGTCGTAGTCGGTCGACACGGTCTCGGGGTTGTAGTTAATCATGATTGACTTATAACCCAGCTTACGGGCCGTGTTGATGGCGTTCACCGAGCACCAGTCGAACTCTACGCTGGAGCCGATGCGGTAGGCACCCGAGCCGAGCACCACTACCGACTTGTCATTCTGGTAGTAGTTGACGTCGTGTTTCGGCTTGTACTGCTCGCCGGCAGGATTGCCAAACGCGGGCGTGTGCGTGTATGTAAAATAGAGGTAGTTGGTCAGTTCGGGATGCTCTGAGGCGACGGTGGGAATGCGCTTCACGGAAGGCAGGATGCCGCGCTCCTTGCGATACTGGCGCACTTGCAGGTTCTCTTTCTCCATGTTCGTAGCCGTCGACTTCAGCACGAAACGTGCTATCTGGAAGTCGCTGAAACCGGCACGCTTCACCTCTAAAAGGAATTCGTCAGGAATTTCTTCCAACTTATTGAACTCTTGTAACTTATGCTTCAGATCTACAATATTCTTCAGGCGCTCGAGGAACCACACGTCAATCTTTGTCAGCTCCTCAATACGCTCTACCGTATAACCCTCTTCCAGAGCCTGAGCAATGGCGAAGATACGCAGGTCGGTGGGATTCTGAAGAGCATCGTCGAGGTCGTCGAACTTTGTATGGTCATTGCCAACGAAGCCGTGCATGCCCTGACCAATCATACGCAGGCCCTTCTGAATCATCTCCTCGAACGAGCGGCCGATGGACATAATCTCGCCGACGGACTTCATCGACGAGCCAATCTGACGGCTCACGCCAACGAACTTCGTCAGATCCCAGCGCGGAATCTTACAAATCATGTAGTCAAGGCTCGGAGCGACGTAGGCTGACGACGTTGTGCCCATCTCGCCAATCTGGTCGAGCGTATAGCCCAGCGCAATCTTGGCAGCGACGAAGGCGAGGGGATAGCCGGTGGCCTTCGAGGCCAATGCCGACGACCGACTCAGACGAGCGTTAATCTCAATTATGCGGTAGTCGTTGGTAACGGCGTTGAAGGCGAACTGTATGTTGCACTCGCCGACGATACCCAGATGCTTGACGCACTTGATGGTAATCTCCTGCAGCATCTTCACCTGCTCCTCAGTCAGCGAGCATGTGGGAGCTACGACGATTGACTCACCCGTGTGGATGCCGAGCGGGTCGAAGTTCTCCATCGAGGCCACGGTGAAGCAGCGGTCGTTGGCATCGCGGATGCACTCGAACTCAATCTCCTTCCAGCCCTTCAGCGACTCCTCAACAAGAATCTGCGGCGCAAACGTGAAGGCCGACTCAGCCAATTCAACAAACGCCTTTTCATCGGGACAAATGCCGCTGCCAAGACCACCGAGGGCGTAGGCCGAGCGGATCATGATGGGGAAGCCAATCTCGCGGGCAGCCTTCAGCGCGTCGTCCATATTCTCGACGGCGTGGCTTACGGGAACCTTCAGCTCGACCTCGGCCAGTTTCTTCACGAAGAGGTCGCGGTCCTCAGTGTTCATAATGGCTTCAACGCTGGTTCCCAGCACTTCTACGCCGTACTCCTTCAGAACGCCGCTCTGGTAGAGCTCCGTACCGCAGTTCAGCGCCGTCTGGCCGCCAAAGGCCAGAAGAATGCCGTCGGGGCGCTCCTTCTTGATGATTTCTGTGACGAAGTAAGGGGTTACTGGCTGAAAATACACCTTGTCTGCTATGCCTTCCGAAGTCTGGATAGTAGCGATGTTGGGGTTAACTAACACGGAGGAAATACCCTCCTCACGTAGTGCTTTCAACGCCTGGGAGCCAGAATAGTCAAACTCACCAGCTTGTCCGATTTTAAGGGCGCCCGAACCAAGAACGAGCACCTTCTTCAATTTTTTGTTCATAATTAAGCTGAGTATGTTAATTGCATTCTGGGCTGCAAAGGTACGAAGTTTTTAGCATTCTGCCAAGAATCTTACGAGAAAAATTTTCATTCTGCAAGAAAGGTGCATAAACCTGCACAAACATTAGTCGTCAGCCTATTCCCCGTTCACAATCTTATAGTATTCAGAGGCACCCAATAAGAAGCAGCCCGTGCCGTAGTCCTCGAAGTCGGGAACCTTGGTAAATGACAGTGGCTGGCCGGCACTGGGATCTTTGCCCGTACCCTGCATCCACCCCAGGAAACCGTCGGGATGAACCGAGGTCTTCACCATTGCCGCCCACGCACGGTCGCAGGCTCCCCGGTAGTCCTTGGCCTTGAGAAATCCGTTGCGGATTCCCCACGCCATGCCGTAAAGGAAAAGGGCTGTGCCTGAAGTCTCGGGCATAGCGTAGTTGGTAGAGACGAGACTGGGATTCCAGAAGCCGTCCTCGCGCTGGCACTTCAGCAAACCGGCCGACATCAGCAGAAAGTCCTTTTTCAGCTCTTTATAGGCTTTCTCTTTGGGTGACAGCTCGTTCATGCAGCGCACCAACGCGGCGTAGACCCAGCCGTTACCACGGCTCCAGTAGCAGTCCTTGCCGTCGGGCTCCTTGTAAGGCGGCACGTAGTCGGCATCGCGCCACCAGAGGCCGTCCTTCACGTTGAAAAGACCGCCGCCGCACTCGTTACGGCTCCAGCGGTACATAGCCATACCGTGATCGCGGTATTTGGTCTCGCCGGTCAGCTTGTACACCTGCATATAGACAGGCATGGCCATCTGGATGGCGTCAATCCACGTCCACCAGCCGTAGAGCGAGGGTTGCGTGCCTTTTGTCTTGTCCGTGGCGTTCTTCTTGTTGTTAGGTGTCTGCATCTGGTGGTCCAGGTTCTCGCGCACCTTGGCCATCATCCTGCTGTCCTGCGTCTGCTCATAGCGTATCAGGTAAGTCTGTCCGCAGCACTGGTCGTCGGCATCGCAAGTGCTCACCCCGTTGCGTGGCGTCCACTTGTGGAAGTCAGCCCAACTGTCAGTGTAGTCCAGATAGCGCTGGTCCTTGTCAATCTCATAGAGTGCCATCAGGCCCTCGTAGTAGACGGCACGCGTCCAGAGACTTGACGGTCTTACCTTTTTAACGTTGGTAGGCACTGTCGGGTCGCTGTATTTCGACATGAAGTAGTTGTTTACTTTGCGGGTGACGCTTAGTACGTCGTCCGCCGTTACGTTCTGTGCAGTCATCGTCAGAACCGAAGCTGCCACAGTGATGAGTGCTATTAGTCGTTTCATCATTTTGGTAGTATTAGTTTGTTGTAGTATTTGTCGCTAATTGGCAGCTATTTCCCTTCTGACAGCTGAAGTAAGTATTGGCCGTAGCCGTTCTTGAGCATGGGTTGCGCCAATTGTCGCAGCTGGTCGCGGTCAATCCAGCCTTTTTTGTAGGCAATCTCTTCAAGACATGCTACTTTCAAGCCTTGACGTTTCTCGATGACCTCGATAAACGTCGATGCCTCGGCCAGCGAATCGTGAGTGCCGGTGTCGAGCCAGGCAAAACCGCGCTGCAGCGTCTGAACCTTCAACTTCTGCTGTCGGAGATACTCTTGGTTGACAGTGGTAATTTCCAGTTCGCCGCGCGCACTTGGCTTGATGTTCTTTGCTATTTCAACAACGCTGTTTGGGTAGAAATAAAGTCCGACGACGGCGTAGTTCGATTTCGGGCACTCGGGCTTCTCTTCGATGCTGAGGCAGTTTCCGTTATTGTCGAACTCAGCAACGCCATAGCGCTCAGGATCGTTGACGTAGTAGCCGAAGACGGTGGCCAGCCCCTTCTGCTCGGCATTCTCGACGCTCTGCCGCAGCAGTCCGCTGAAACCGGAACCATAGAAGATGTTATCGCCCAGGACGAGGCAGACACAGTCATCGCCAATAAACTCCTCACCGATAATAAATGCCTGAGCCAGGCCGTCTGGCGATGGCTGCTCAGCATACTCAAAGTGTACGCCCAGCTCCTCGCCTGTGCCGAGAAGACGTCGAAAGCCCGGCAGGTCGTGTGGTGTCGAGATGATGAGTATCTCGCGAATACCTGCCAGCATTAGTGCCGACACAGGATAGTAAATCATGGGTTTGTCGAAGATGGGAATCAGTTGCTTCGAGATTCCTTTTGTGATGGGGTAGAGGCGCGTGCCGCTGCCTCCGGCCAGTACGATTCCTTTCATGTATTTTCGTTTTTTGGATTTGATTTCGGTGCAAAGGTAGCTAAAAAAGTCGAAAGTACAAAGCTTTCCTTTTTATTTATTGACTGTCGGCGTAAAAAAACCGCTCGAAAGAAATGGGCCGAAAGTTTTGTGCTTTCGGCTTTTTTGCTTACCTTTGCAGCCCGAAACTTAATAATATTATAAAATATGTATAGAACAAATACTTGTGGTGAGCTGCGGCTCACCGATGCCGGCCGTGAGGTGACACTGGCCGGATGGGTGCAACGCACCCGGAAAATGGGCGGTATGACGTTCGTTGACCTGCGCGACCGCTACGGTCTGACACAGTTGGTGTTCGACGAGTCGAAGGACGCTGCCCTGTGTGAACGTGCCAATAAATTAGGCCGTGAGTTCTGTGTTCAGGTGAAGGGTATCGTCAGCGAGCGTCAGTCGAAGAACCCGAAGATGCCTACGGGCGACATTGAGATTCTGGCTACCGAGCTGAATGTTCTCAGCGAGAGCCTGACACCGCCGTTCACCATCGAGGACCAGACTGATGGCGGCGACGACATCCGCATGAAGTACCGCTATCTGGATCTTCGACGCACCGCCGTCCGCAAGAATCTGGAGCTGCGTCACCGCATGACCATACTAATCCGCAACTTCCTCGACAACCTGAACTTCATTGAGGTCGAGACACCTATTCTGATTGGGTCTACACCCGAGGGTGCCCGCGACTTCGTGGTGCCTTCGCGCATGAATCCTGGGCAGTTCTATGCCCTGCCGCAGTCGCCTCAGACGCTGAAGCAGCTGCTCATGGTGTCGGGATTCGACCGCTACTTCCAGATTGCCAAGTGTTTCCGTGATGAAGATCTGCGTGCCGACCGTCAGCCGGAGTTTACCCAGATTGACTGTGAGATGTCGTTTGCCGACCAGGAGGACGTGCTGGAAATCTTTGAGGGTCTTGCCCGCCATTTATTTAAAGAGGTGCGCGGCGTAGAGTTGCCCCCGCTGCAGCGCATGACGTGGCATGAGGCCATGCGCCGCTTTGGTAGTGATAAGCCCGACCTGCGCTTCGGCATGGAGTTCGTCGAACTGATGGACCAGCTGAAGGGGACGGGCACATTCCCCGTCTTCAACGAGGCTCAGTATATCGGCGGTATCTGTGTTCCCGGAGCTGCCGACTACACCCGCAAGCAGCTTGATCAGCTGACCGACTTCGTGAAGCGTCCGCAGGTAGGTGCAAAGGGCCTGGTCTACGTGAAGTTCAATGCCGACGGCACTGTGAAGTCCTCCATCGATAAGTTCTATGAGCCAGAGGTCTGGCAGAAGGTGAAGGAGACTATGGGTGCCAATGACGGTGACCTGGTACTGATTCTCAGCGGTGACAATGCCAACAAGACGCGTATCCAGCTTTGCACACTCCGTTTGGAGATGGGCGACCGCCTCGGGCTGCGCGACAAGGACAAGTTCGTCTGTCTTTGGATTGTCGACTTCCCGTTGTTCGAGTGGAGCGACGAGGAACAGCGCTTGATGGCTACGCACCATCCCTTCACGCTTCCGAATCCAGACGATATCCCCCTGCTCGACTCGGCTCCCGAGAAAGTGCGTGCCGTGGCCTACGACTTCGTCTGCAACGGTGTTGAGGTGGGCGGTGGCTCACTTCGTATCCACGATGGCAAGCTGCAGGAGAAAATGTTCCAGATTCTTGGCTTTACACCCGAGAAGGCGATGGCACAGTTCGGCTTCCTCATCAACGCCTTCAAGTACGGTGCACCGCCCCACGCTGGTCTGGCCTTTGGTCTCGACCGCTTTGTAAGCCTGATGGCCGGTCTCGACAGCATCCGCGACTGCATCGCCTTCCCGAAGAACAACTCCGGCCGCGACGTCATGCTCGATGCCCCGGGCGAACTCGACCAGAAGCAGCTTGACGAGCTGAACCTCAAGGTTGACTTGTCGCAGGAGTAGACTTTAACTTCAGTCGCGCTTCTCCTTGATGATGCCGTGACGGTAGGCGTGAAGCAGTTGCTTGAGATCGTTGATTTGCTCACGCAGTTCACATCCTTTGTCGGTGTCGGCCACAAGCATGCGTTGGGCCGACATCTCGACAATTTGCGTAGTCGACTTGATGTCGGTGCCGCGCAGAATGGCATCCTTGGTCGAGGTGAACGGCTCGTGCTGTACGAGCTGGAATCCCCGGCTGTGGTAGATGAGCGTATAGCCGGCAATGCCTGTCTCCGAGTGGTAGGCCTCTGAGAAGCCGCCGTCGATGACCATCAGTCGTCCGCCGGCCTTGATGGGGTTCTCGCCCTTGGAGGCGTGGACAGGCACGTGGCCGTTGATGATGTGGCGGTTCTTGCCGCCGACGCCGAAGGCATCGAGAATGCGGTCGCACACATCAGCGTCGTTACGCAGCTGGAAGTAGGCGCCCTTCTCCTCCTTGTAGGTCTCGCGGTCGGTCAGGAAGTAGCGCTCGAAGGTGGCCATCTTTGACTTGTCGAACAGCGGGGAGTCCTTGCCGCACCAGAGGTAGAGGAAGTAGTCCTTGGCGTAGGCTTTCAGTTCGGGCTCGGTATCGTTCTCGAAGGCAGAACGAACCAACTGTCCGATGTACTCCATCAGCTGACGGCCTTGATATTTCTGGCCTAAGATTTCGACGTCCTTCAGCGAGCCGTCGTCGTTCAGGGGAACTGAGGCATGGTAGAGCAGGTTGGAGTTGCAGATGTTGTACATGCAGCCGTGCGAGAGGATGGTGCGGATGTGCTTGCGCAGTTTCTCGGAGACGCGGAACGAGTGGTGCAGCTTCTGCATCAGTTCAGTCTCCTCAGCCGTCAGTTCCATTGTACCTGTCGGCAGGTTGCAGTCCTTCAGGGCAAAGTCCTGCCCGTTGATAACGCAGGTCTGCCGTTCGAGGTCGATATGCTCCAGCAGGCAGCGGTCTTCCATCTGCCACTCAGGGTGACGGTGGAAGAGGCGGTTCTCCTCCTTGAACTGTATCACCGCGATGGCCTTGTGCATCTTGGCCGTTAGCTGCTGCGTCTTCTCGTCAATCTTGCCGGGCTTCAGCAGCTTGGGCACGAACTCCTCGCAGGGGTCGTCGCCGTAGGTCTCGAGGGCGAATGTGGCCAAGGGCAGGAGGTTGATGCCGTAGCCGTCCTCGAGTGTGGCGAGGTTGGCGTAGCGCAGCGAGAGGCGCAGCACGTTGCAGATGCAGGCATCGTTGCCGGCAGCGGCTCCCATCCACAGTATGTCGTGATTGCCCCACTGGATGTCCCACGACTGGTAGCGTCGCATGACGTCCATGATGATGTGGGCACCCGGGCCTCGGTCGTAGATGTCGCCGAGGATGTGGAGCCGGTCGATGGCCAGGTGCTGTATGACGTTGCACAGGGCGCAGATGAAGTCGTCGGCGCGGCCTGTCGAGATGATGGTGTCGACGATGACGGCCACGTAGGCAGCCTTGTTCTGGTCGTCGGTGCGTTCGTGCAGCAGTTCCTCAATGATGTAGGAGAACTCCTCGGGCAGCGACTTGCGCACCTTCGAGCGGGTGTACTTCGACGACACGTCGCGGCAGACGCGCACCAGCTGGTGGATGGTGATGTGGTACCAGTCGTCGATGTCCTGCTCGACGGCCTTCACCAGTTCCAGTTTCTGCTCGGGGTAGTAGATGAGCGTGCAGAGTTCCTTCTTCTCCGACTCACGAATGCTGTTGCCGAAGATTTCGCCCACCTTGCGCTTGATGTTGCCCGAGGCGTTCTTCAGCACGTGCTCGAAGGCCTCGTTCTCGCCGTGTATGTCGGCCAGGAAGTGCTCCGTGCCCTTGGGCAGGTTGAGTATAGCCTCCAGGTTGATAATCTCTTTGGCTGCGTCGGCAACGGTCGGAAACGACTGCGACAGCAGGTTCAGGTAGTGCATATCAGTTGTAGTTGTCTTCATATTCTCAGGTGGTTTTGTAGTCGTTTGCGGATGGCCTGCGTCTGCCGGTCGTCTATCGGCCGTGCAGGCATGAATCCCTCGTCGAGTCCCGTCTGCTCGCTTAGTATGCAGAGCAGTCGGCGGAAGAATTTCAGCAGGCGGTTCTCATCGAGCACGTCGACGAGGCGGTCTTCCTGTATATTGTTCTTGCGTAGCGAGCGGTCGAGCTCCACCAGGTGGCGCAGCGTAGGCTGGCGGCGGTGCAGCTCACTGACGAGACTGGCGGCGTCGTGGGCTTCGGGCTTGGGCTTGCTGTAGTCGGTAGGCAGGTAACTCTTGATTTTGTCGGTCTCAATATAAGGATGACTGATGCCGAGCAGTCGAGCCCCTTGGTCGACGGTGGTGCGCACATTCTCCTGGTCGGCGTAGACCAATAGGTAGCGCCACTGCTGTTCGCTGATGTCAGGTGCCTGCTCCGTCACCCATCGGCGGTCGCCCGTGATGCCTGCCTTCAGCAATAGCTGCAGCAGGTGTCTGGCATCGTCGGACATCAGTTCCAGCGTGTTCGAGTCCATCACCTTGCGGTAGACCTCTTGCGTCTGCAGTAACATAGCCTCTGGCGTGATGGAGTTGGTGACCACCGCATTGCGTACCACTTCTATACGTGGGTTCCAGCCCAACTGGCTCAGAGCGTCTGCCTCCATATTGCCTTGGGCTATGACGACGTAAGAGTGCTCCACCAGCCTGCGCTGCCAGCGCAGGGTCGTGCTGGGCTTCCCGCTCATCCGACGGTCATTGATAACCCACGGCTCCAGTTCGCCGTGAGGTGTCAGCACGATGCGTGCTCCCTGCCGGCGGGCTTTCAGGGCTGTGCTCACCAAGGCGTAATGCCAACACCCATGAACATGCACGATGTCTGGATGCTCTGTGGCCTGACTCCCCCCGTCAAGCATGCTGACATGCTTGGCTATCAATGCGTTGTCTTTGGGGAATAGGTGCAGGACATTCATTAGCAGTCGGTATTAGTGGAACAGATTATGGCAGAAGATACCAATGCGGCGCCCCAAGAGTCGCAGTCCGCGAACGTCACGCTCATAGAGGCGCAGCGTCTCGTGTCCCTGCTGCCTGCGTACGGCCACGAAGTCGTATTTACCGCGTATGTAGCGCAGCAGCTTGCCATTGTGGCCGTTGGCCCGTTTGCGCTCAGCCTTGCTGATGTAGGGGCGTGCGTCGTCGACGTTGGCAAACTGCTGCAGGCGCACGTCGCCCGTCTTGCGGTTGATGTATCCCAGCAGGAGTGCCGTGCCCTCTGCCGTAAACTCCGCCAGTTCCTTCAGCCATTGGTCGGAGGGTGGGGGAGTCTGTATGCCGGTGAAGATGATCCATTCGTTCTTGGCCGCCTTCACGCCGAGCGTGAGTGCCAGTCGCTGTCGCGTCACCAGTCTGTTCGGCTTGGGCAGGAATGTGGTATAGAGGTGTGGGTATTTGGCTTTCTGCAGTTTCAGCACGTCAACAGTGTCGTCGGTCGACGATTCATCGACGACAATGACCTCATAGCCCGTCTCGTAGTCCTGCTCCAGAAATAGTGGCAGGTTCTCCTCCAGTTTGCGGGCTTCGTCGTAGACGGTCATGATGACGCTGAAAGTAGCGTTGTTGTTCGAGCTGTTCATAACGGCAGCAAAGTTACACAATTTCTTTGGTATTTCATGCAAATTCGGAAAGGTTTTTATCAAGAGTTACGAATAAAAGTTGTATCTTTGCACTCGAATTGTGTGAAATTGGATGAAACTGACGAAAACGAAATATCTGAAGGGCTATTTGGCAGTCACGTTCCTGCTGTTTCTCGTGCGACTGCTCTTTCCCAGTGTGACCAGGACAACGGCAGCAGCCGATGAGGTGCCGCCAGTCGTCGAGGTTGCTGACGAATTGCCAGTTGTGCCCCAGCCCTCGCTGAAGGTTGCCAGGCCCCACCGCATACGCTCCGTTGCCAGCTATCCCGAAGCATTCCCTGATACCAACGACCTGCAGCTGACGGCAGCCCGGAGATGGGGCGTCGAGCCAGTATTGAACCGTGCCGACGCTGAGGCCCGCAAGAAGGAACTGGTCTATATGGCCAGCTCGCCCTATTATCACGTCGACCCGCTCCATCAGAGCATTCCCTATCTGGTGCCGCGCGCTGCGGTGTTGCTGCAGGACATTGGCCAGGCGTTCTTCGACTCCTTATATATAAAAGGTGTACCTCTGCACCGCCTGATCGTCACCAGCGTGCTCAGGACCCAGGAGGACGTTGCCCGTCTGCGGCGCTTCAACCACAATGCCACCGAGAACTCCTGCCACCTGTACGGCACGACGTTCGATATCTGCTACAACCGCTACGAGACGGTGGAACCGCCCGACGGGCCGCGTCGCCGTGCTGTGGGCAGCGATACGTTGAAGTACGTGCTCTCTGAGGTGTTGCGCGACATGCGCCAGCAGGGCCGCTGTTACATCAAGTACGAAGTGAAGCAGGGCTGCTTCCACATGACCGTGAGATAGGGCGAAGTGTTAAAATATCACCTTTAAGAAGAAAAAACTGACAAAATGCTTGCTCGTTTCGCTGGAAAGTATTACTTTTGCAGCCGATTTAACAAACCAACAGCAAAATGAAGAGTCTGAATCTAATTAGCAGCATTATTATTATTCGACTGCCTCGGGTGGTCGGAAGTGATGAAGCGTGCTTGTAGTTCAGAAAAAAGTGAACCGTCATATATGGAGCCTTTCTCACTTCCGAGTGTGAAAGGCTCTTTTGCATATAAACAGTAAAAAAGGATATTCATAAATTGTAAATAAGAAATTATGGAAAGGTTGTTTATTTTCGACACGACGCTCCGCGACGGCGAACAGGTGCCCGGATGTCAGCTTAACACGGTTGAGAAGATCCAGGTAGCCAAGGCGCTCGAGCAGTTGGGCGTCGACGTGATCGAGGCAGGATTCCCCGTATCGAGTCCCGGTGACTTTAACTCAGTAATTGAAATCTCGAAGGCCGTGACGTGGCCCACCATCTGTGCGCTGACGCGCGCCGTCGAGCACGACATCGACGTGGCCTTCGAGGCCCTGAAGTATGCCAAGCACAAGCGCATCCACACGGGCATCGGCACCAGCGACGAGCACATCCAGTTCAAGTTCAACTCCACCCGTGAGGAGATTCTCGAGCGCGCCGTGGCTGCCACAAAGTATGCCAAGCGCTATGTCGACGACGTGGAGTTCTACTGTGAGGACGCCGGCCGTACCGACAACGAGTATCTGGCTCAGGTGGTGGAGGCCGTCATCAAGGCTGGTGCCACGGTGGTAAATATTCCCGACACAACGGGCTACTGTCTGCCGCAGGAGTACTACGAGAAGATCAAGTACCTGATGGACCACGTCGACGGCATCGACCGCGCCATCATCTCAACCCACTGCCACAACGACTTGGGCATGGCTACGGCCAACACCTTCAGCGGCGTGATGGCCGGTGCCCGACAGGTGGAGGTGACCGTCAACGGCATCGGTGAGCGTGCCGGCAACACCTCGCTGGAGGAGATTGCCATGATACTGAAGTGCCACAAGTCGCTGGACATCGATACCAACATCAACACCACGAAGATCTATCCCATCTCGCGTATGGTGTCGAGTCTGATGAACATGCCCGTCCAGCCCAACAAGGCCATCGTGGGCCGCAACGCCTTTGCCCACTCGAGCGGCATCCACCAGGACGGCGTGCTGAAGAATGTCCACACCTACGAGATTATGGACCCGAAGGACGTGGGCATCGACGACAACTCCATCTTGCTGACAGCCCGCTCCGGCCGTGCCGCCTTGAAGCACCGCCTGCACATGAACGGCGTCGACCTCGACGAGAAGAAACTGGACAAGATCTACGAGAAGTTCCTGCAGCTGGCCGACCAGAAGAAGGAAGTGTCGGATGCCGATGTGCTGATGCTGGCTGGTGCTGACACTGCCGACCAGCACGCCGTCCGCCTCGACTTCCTGCAGGTGACCACGGGCAAGGGCGTCAAGTCGGTGGCCTCTATCGGCCTCGACATCAGCGGCCAGAAGTTCGAGGCCGCCGCCTCGGGCAACGGTCCTGTCGATGCTGCCATCAAGGCCCTAAAGCGCATCATCATGAAGCAGATGACGCTGAAGGAGTTCACCATCCAGGCTATTTCGAAGGGCAGCGACGACGTCGGAAAGGTCCACATGCAGGTGGAGTACGACGGCTCGCTGTACTACGGCTTCGGTGCCGACACCGACATCGTGACTGCCTCTGTCGAGGCTTATATTGACTGTATCAATAAGTTCAAGAAGGAATGAATACGTTATTTGACAAGATTTGGGACAAGCATGTTGTCCAACAGGTGGCTGATGGTCCCACCCAGCTCTACATCGACCGTCTCTACTGCCACGAGGTGACATCGCCTCAGGCCTTCGACGGCTTGCGGGCAAGGGGGCTGAAGTGCTTCCGCCCTGAGAAGGTGTTCTGTATGCCCGACCACAACACACCGACGCACGACCAGGACAAGCCCATCGCCGACCCCGTGTCGAAGGCTCAGGTCGATGCGCTGGCCAAGAATGCCGCTGAGTTCGGCGTGACGCACTACGCTATGGGCTCGCGTGACAACGGCATTATCCACGTCGTGGGGCCTGAGAAAGGACTCTCGCTGCCCGGCATGACCATCGTGTGCGGCGACTCCCACACCTCTACCCACGGGGCTATGGGGGCTGTGGCCTTCGGCATCGGCACGTCGGAGGTGGAGATGGTGCTGGCCTCGCAGTGCATCCTGCAGCAGAAGCCGAAGTCGATGCGCATCACCGTCAACGGACGGTTGGGTAGGGGAGTGACGGCCAAGGACGTGGCCCTCTACCTGATGGCTCAGCTGACCACCAGCGGTGCCACGGGCTACTTCGTCGAGTACAGCGGTGACGTGGTGCGCTCGCTGTCGATGGAAGGCCGTCTGACGCTCTGCAACCTCTCCATCGAGATGGGAGCCCGTGGCGGCTTCATCGCTCCCGACGACGTCACCTTCGATTATCTGAAAGGCCGTGAGTATGCGCCCAAGGGTGAGGACTGGGACAAGGCTGTCGCCTACTGGCGCACGCTGCGCAGCGACGACGATGCCGTCTTCGACCGTGAACTGACCTTCGATGCCGCCGACATCGAGCCGCGAATCACCTACGGCACCAATCCGGGTATGGGTATCGGGATTACAGAAAGTATCCAGACACCCCCTCCTTCGGAGGGTCTTGGGGAGGCCAAAGCGCTTTCCTATATGGGCTTCCAGCCCGGTCAGAAGCTGCTTGGCACAAAGGTTGACTACGTCTTCCTCGGAGCCTGCACCAATGGGCGCATTGAGGACTTCCGCGCCTTTGCCTCCATCGTCAAAGGTCGCAAGAAGGCCGATGGTGTCGTGGCTTGGCTGGTGCCCGGCTCGTGGGCCGTCGACCGCCAGATTCGTGATGAGGGCCTTGACCGCGTCTTGGCTGAGGCTGGTTTCGCGATTCGTCAGCCCGGCTGCTCGGCCTGTCTGGCCATGAACGACGACAAGGTGCCTGCCGGCAAGCTCGCCGTCTCGACCTCGAACCGTAACTTCGAGGGCCGCCAGGGTCCTGGCTCGCGCACCATCCTCGCCTCACCGCTCACCGCCGCTGCCGCCGCCGTAACAGGAGTCATCACCGACCCACGTGAGTTCTTATAAATCGTAAATCGAAAATCCGTAAATCGTAAATAACAAGGTGAAACAGAAGTTTGACATCATAACCAGTACCTGCGTGCCACTTCCCATCGAGAATGTGGACACCGACCAGATTATCCCCGCCCGCTTCCTGAAGGCCACCACCCGCGAGGAGCGCTTCTTCGGCGACAACCTCTTCCGCGACTGGCGCTACCGCGCCGACGGTACTGTGGTTGAGGATTTCGTCCTCAACAACCCCACCTACTCAGGCTGCATCCTCGTCGCAGGCAAGAACTTCGGCTCGGGCTCCAGCCGCGAGCATGCCGCCTGGGCCATCGCCGGCTACGGCTTCCGTGTGGTCATCTCGTCGTTCTTCGCCGACATCCACAAGAACAACGAGCTCAACAACTTTGTGCTCCCGGTCCAAGTGAGCGAGGTATTCCTCGCTGAACTCTTCCAGAGCATCAGGGAAAACCCGCAGACTGAGGTCGAGGTCGACCTGCCGCGCCAGACGGTCACCAACCTTGCCACCGGCCGCAGCGAGCACTTCGACATCAACGGCTACAAGAAGCACTGCCTCATGAACGGCCTCGACGACATCGACTTCCTCGTACAGAACCAGGACAAAACTATAGAATGGGAAAATGGAAACAAGCTTTGTTGAGATATTAGACTCCACGCTGCGCGACGGCGAGCAGACCAACGGCGTCTCGTTCCTGCCACATGAGAAGCTGATGATAGCCCGCATGCTGCTCCACGACCTCAACGTCGACCGCATCGAGGCTGGCTCGGCACGTGTCAGCGACGGCGAGAAGGATGCCATCAGGATGATCTGCCGCTACGCCCAGCAGATTGACCGACTGGATAGGGTAGAGGTGCTCGGCTTCGTCGACGGCCACCAGAGCATCGACTGGATAGCCGACTGTGGCTGCCGCGTCGTCAACCTGTTGGCCAAGGGCTCGCTGAAACACTGCCGCCAGCAGCTCGGCAAGTCGCCCGACGAGCACATCGCCGACATCCGCTGTTCGGTTGCCTACGCCAAGGAGCGCGGCATGGCCGTCAACCTCTACCTCGAGGACTGGTCGAACGGCATGAAGGACTCGCCACAGTATGTCTACCAGCTCATGGATACCCTCGTCGACATCGGCATCCGCCGCTTCATGCTGCCCGACACCCTCGGTATCATGAACCCCCTGCAGGTCATCGACTACATGCGCAAGATGGTGAAGCGCTACCCCGACACCCACTTCGACTTCCACGCCCACAACGACTACGACCTGGCTGTCTCGAACTCCCTGGCAGCCGTCTACAGCGGTGCACAGGGTCTTCATGTCACCGTCAACGGCCTCGGTGAGCGCTGCGGCAATGCCCCGCTCTCGAGCGTGCAGGTCATTCTGAAGGACCAGTTCCGCGCCCGCACCAGCATCGTCGAGGACAAGCTCAATGCCATCAGCCGCATGGTCGAGAGCTACAGCGGCATCGCCGTGGCCCCCAACCAGCCCATCATCGGCGACAACGTCTTCACCCAGGTGGCTGGCGTCCATGCCGACGGTGACAAGAAGGACCGCCTCTACCAGAACGACCTCGTGCCCGAGCGCTTCGGCCGTCGCCGCGAGTATGCCCTGGGCAAGACCAGCGGTCGCGCCAACATCGCCAAGAACCTCGAGGAGCTGGGCCTGGAGCTGACGCCCGAGCAGCAGCGCCGCGTCACCGAGCGTATCACCGAGCTGGGCGACAAGAAGGAAATCGTCACTCAAGAGGACCTGCCCTACATCGTCAGCGACGTGCTGAAGCACGATACACCGGACGATAAGGTGAAGTTGGTAAGCTACGTCGTTTCAACAGCTTACGGTCTGAAGCCTGGAGCAAATATCAAAGTCGAGATCAATGGTCAGCAGTATGAGGCGGCAGGCACCGGCGACGGTCAGTACGACGCCTTCGTCAAGGCCCTGCGCTACATCTACCGCAAGTATCTCGACCGCACGTTCCCTACGCTGGCCAACTATGCTGTCACCATTCCCCCCGGCGGCCGCACCGATGCCTTGGTACAGACCGTCATCACCTGGGACGACAACGGCCGGCTGCTGCGCACCCGAGGTCTCGATGCCGACCAGACCGAGGCCGCCATCAAGGCCACCTTCAAAATGCTTAACATTATTGAAAACGAACAGAATAACGAATTATGAAACTTAAGATTGCAATACTGCCGGGCGATGGAATAGGTCCGGAGATTATGAAACAGGGCGTTGCAGTGCTCGATGCCGTTGCCCAGAAGTGTGGCCACCAGTTTGAATACGAAGAGGCACTCGTCGGTGCTTGTGCCATCGATGCCGTCGGCGACCCTTACCCCGACGCCACCCACGATGTCTGCATGCGCGCCGATGCCGTCCTTTTTGCTGCCGTCGGCGACCCGAAGTACGACAATGACCCCACGGCCAAAATCCGCCCAGAGACTGGTCTGCTGGCCATGCGCAAGAAGCTGGGCCTCTTTGCTAACGTGCGCCCTGTGGCCACCTTCGACTGTCTGCTCCACAAGTCGCCGCTGAAGGAGGAACTGCTGCGCGGTGCCGACTTCGTGGTCATCCGCGAGCTCACCGGCGGCATGTACTTCGGCGAGAAGTATCAGGACAACGACCGTGCCTACGACACCGATGTCTACACCCGTCCCGAGATTGAGCGCATACTGCGCGTAGCCTTCGAGACGGCTATGGCGCGCCACCGCCACCTCACCGTCGTCGACAAAGCCAACATCCTGGCTTCCAGCCGACTGTGGCGACAGATAGCCAAGGAGATGGAGCCTCAGTACCCTGAGGTCACGACCGACTACATGTTCATCGACAACGCCTCGATGCGCGTGCTCACCGAGCCCCGCTTCTTCGACGTCATCGTTACCGAGAACACCTTCGGCGACATTCTCACCGACGAGACCTCGTGCATCACCGGCTCCATGGGGCTGCAGCCCTCCAGCTCGCTGGGCGAGCACACGCCGCTCTTCGAGCCCGTCCATGGCTCATGGCCGCAGGCCGCCGGGCAGAACCTTGCCAACCCCCTGGCGCAGATACTCTCTGCCGCCATGCTTCTCGAGCACTTCGGCCTCACAGCCGAGGGTCGTCTCGTCCGCGATGCCGTCGATGCCTCCCTTGCCGCCAACGTCCGCACCCCCGAGATTCAGGTCGACGGCGGTGCCAAGTACGGCACCCGCGAGGTCGGCCAGTGGATAGTCGACTACATTCGCAACAGCTTTTAAGAAAAGACATAGAGTCTCTGAAGAAAAAATCTCCGAATCGCTTGGCGGTTCGGAGTTTTTTGTTTATCTTTGCACCGTCGCTTAAACACTTGGAATTATGGAAGAAAAGAGATATCCAAAGATAGAAGAAGAGGATGGCTTTGGCTGTATGCATGCAGAAGAACCCATGGGGGCTGCGTCATATACAGAAATGCCCATTGTTGATACTGTGGCAATCAGTAGTGAGGTTGAAGAACTGCCGGATACCTTTAAGGAGCCTTTGGCCGGTCCATCTACATACGAAGAAGCCATAAGCAGGATTGAGGAGGCAGAACAAGAGATTGAGATAGGTGAAACATACGACTGGAAAGACGTAATAAGCGAAGCAAGACAGCGAGTCAGACAATATGCAACTGAGGTTTACTAAACGGGCTCGCACAGAGTTTTTGCGAATTGTGGATGTTTACGCTGAGTATGCAGGACAAAGGTCGGCTGGCAGATTCATCGACAAGATGAAGAAGTGCAGCGAGGAAATTCTGAAGTATCCAACTGCAGCCCATCCTGAAATGCTGTTGGCAGGAAGGGAAAGGCTTTATCGTTCAAAAACGCTTACCAAAAACTACAGAGTTATTTACCACGTCACGAGCACATCAATCTGGATCGATGATATTTGGGATGGCAGACGTAATCCTGCTAAGTTGGTGAAACGAATTTAATAGCAAATTCATATTATACAAAAATATTCTCCGAATCGCTTGGCGGTTCGGAGATTTTTGTTTATCTTTGCACCGTCGCTTAGTCTGCCCACTCGTGGGCGGCGGGCGGACTTATATATGAGAAAGACGTTTTCGCGCTCGAACTGCAAGTTCGCTTGTTAGAGCAAGAGCGTCTGCGTTGAGTGAAACTTTGTAGAAAAGGGAAATGGATATGACAATGACAAAGGATGATGCTTTGAACGCCCTGAAAAAAGCATTAGAGCACAAGAAAGAGGCCAAGCATAAGTTTGAGCAGTGGCTTCAGGAGAAAGGTATTGAGGGTAAGGTGGTGGCGGCATGATAGACTTCTCGCTACAACACATTCTTCACGACTCGCCATACGACATCACCCTGTCGGAGGCTGGTTTCATTTTTCAGACCGACCACGGCATCCATTACCGTGTTAGTTTTGACGAAGAGGAAATTGTGCTGGGAGGGTGTAAGACCTATCAGTTCATACTTCAGAAAGTGGAGTCTGCCCGTGCTCCCCATGACTCTAAAATTGAGGAGACGGTGCTGGCCATTATCAATGAGTTCTTCCGTTCTAATCAACATGTTCTGCTTTACGTCTGTGATACCAGCGATGGCAAAGAAGGGAGCCGTAATAGACTATTTCTTCGCTGGTTTGAACGACATACGACACCTGACCGTTTCACCATTTGTACGGCAAATGCCAGAGTAGAGAGCGAAATGGTTTATATTGCCATCATCGTTGACAACAGCAATCCCAACTTGCAAGCCATAACAGATGATTTCAGAGAAACAGCAGATGCTTTGACTAACAAACCAGAATAGCATATCCGTTGGAAAGCCTATAGTTCTTCATAGCCGTTTCTCCGCCGCCCCAACCGCTGCGGAGTTTTTTTTGCCCTTTTTCTTGGAACTTTCAAAATAAATGTTTATCTTTGCACCGTCGCTTAGTCAACCCACTCGTGGGCGGCGGGCGGACTTATATATGAGAAAGACGTTTTCGGACGTCTGTCGTTGTGGACTACGAACTTCGCAAAAGTCTAAATCCCACAGCAGACAGATGACAACGGAGCGTCACGTGGTGCGTTTCTATATACCTTGATTATATAGTTCGTACTGGCGTGGGCTAACTGCGTTGTCTATCCTGTGTGGGAAGGGCAATGCGAAGGCCTGTAGTCCCAGGATGGGCAGAAGAACAGCACCTACGCCTTTTTTGTATCATAAGCGGAACCAAAGACTATAGAATTATGGGCCGAATTTGGGGTGTTTGTGAGGCTGAAGATTACTGCTAATGGAATCTAACTTATCAATTCAAGAGAAGAAGAGAGGGGGAGGTCCCAATCCTACTCTCTATCATGGCGATGAAAACAAGGTGACAAGCGCTTTCCTACAGATTCTGCACTATGCAGGCCACGACTTGGTCTCATACTTGCTGGGGGAGTGCGACCTGCCTTCCAACGAAATCAACGTGGAGTCACAAGTCTATAATGCCCAAACAGTTTCTCGACCTGACGGCCTGATTTCGTGCGATTGCTGTTACAAGATTTATGTGGAATCAAAGATTCAGCCAGACGCACTGGACAATGAACACGGGAAGAAGCAACTCCAAGAACACCTCAAGCTGTTGGGCAGCAGCGGCGTATGGCTGATCTATCTGACTCCCGACGACAGCCAGCCTGCGTGCCTGAACAACCACAAGAATCTGATATGGTTTAGCTGGAAGGATTTGCTGGCAAGATTGCAGGACTATCAGACCGAGGATAAACTGGTGCTGTTTTTGATTGAGCAGTTTGAAATGATTTTGGAGCGTTTGGTATTATGCAGAAACAACAGAGCCTGCTCACGAAAACAGAAAGACGGACTTGGCGTGTGCGAGGAGGGAGATGGCATATCTGCTGACGACCGCGTCATCATCGTTGGCGGACGCTGGGGTGAGGATGTCGCGCTGAAATACCACTTTTACGCTTGTCAGCCCAACAGATATTTCAAGGAGGCCAGATATATGGCTTTCTGCTACCAAAACCGAATCAAGTATCTGTTTGAGATTACTGAGACCCCTCAGGAAGCCGTGCATATAGAAAATGATGCGTATGTCCTCGGAACGGGCTATTTTAAAGACAACGCCGAGCCGAACTATCAACCAGAAGACCGCAAACTCTTTAAGTTGAAGCGGGTGGAAGACTATAACGGCGAGATACGTAATGACCAGAAAGATAAGAACGATAAGATATGTGCCTTTGTACAGCGTCAACGCTATACTACAATAGACAAATTCAGACAGGCAGAAAAGACATCACAACTATAAAAACTATAAGCTTATGAAAAAGAATCTAATTACAATTATGTTCTGCTGCTTACCGTTATTGGCTGGGGCGCAGAATATCACCTTCGCGGATGCTACCGTAAAGGCACTTTGCGTGCAGAACTGGGACACCAACGAGGACGGAGAACTGAGTGAGGATGAGACTGCTGCAGTGACCAATTTGGGTGAGGTGTTCAAGGAGAATACGGAGATTACGTCGTTCAATGAGTTGCAGTACTTCACTGGGCTGACGAGCATCGGATATGGTACTTTCCAGAATTGTAGTGGTCTGACCTCCGTCATAATTCCCAACTCCGTGACCAGAATCGATATATTTGCTTTCGGTAGTTGTAGCAGCCTGACCTCCGTCACAATCCCCAACTCTGTGACGAGCATCGGAAGATCTGCTTTCCAGCGATGTCGTGGTCTGACCTCAATCACCATCCCCAACTCCGTGACAAGTTTCGGAGACGATGCTTTCTCTGGTTGTAGCGGTCTGACCTCCGTCACAATTCCCAACTCCGTCACCAGCATCGGAAACTATGTTTTCGACGGCTGTAGTGGCCTGACCTCCGTCACAATCCCTAACTCCGTGACAAGCATCGGAAAAGCTGCTTTCAATCAGTGTAGTGGCCTGACCTCAATCACCATCCCCAACTCCGTGACAAGTTTCGGAGACTATGCTTTCTGTGGCTGTAGCGGTCTGACCTCCGTCACAATCCCTAACTCCGTGACAAGCATCGGAAAATCTGCTTTCTCTGGTTGTAGCGGCCTGACCTCCGTCACAATTCCCAACTCCGTCACCAGCATCGGAGAATCTGCTTTCTATAAGTGTAGTGGCCTGACCTCCATTGTTGTTGAAGCCGAAAATACTGTTTACGATTCACGTGACAATTGTAACGCAATCATCAAGACTTCCAATAACGAACTCATTGTTGGCTGTCAGAATACAGTTATCCCCAACTCCGTCACCAGCATCGGAAGCAATGTTTTCTATGGTTGTAGTGGCCTGACCTCCGTCACCATCCCCAACTCCGTCACCAGCATCGGAAGCAATGTTTTCTATGGTTGTAGTGGCCTGACCTCCGTCACTATCCCCAACTCCGTGACAAGTATCGGAGAAAAGGCTTTCTGGAATTGTAGTGGCCTGACCGAAGTCCTTTCGTTGATCAAGGAGCCTTTTGCTATAAATTCAAATTGTTGGTTTAATTCTAATAAATCAAAAGTCCTCCTCTACGTACCAAAAGGAACAAAGGAACTGTATGAGGCAGCGGAAGGCTGGAATGCAATTCGAAATATCAGGGAGACTGAAGCTGACGGAGTCAGTTACAACATTACGTCATTGGACGAAATGACTGCTGAAGTCACAAGCAGTGATTCGTATAGCGGTAAGATAGTCATTCCTGAGAAAGTGAGATTCGCTGGCAATGACTATTCCGTGACGAGTATAGAGGACTATGCTTTCGTTGGCAGCGACTTAACCTCCATCACCATCCCCAACTCCGTGAGGAGCATCGGAAGCGGTGCTTTTTCAAATTGTGGAGGCTTGACCGAAGTCATTTCGATGATTAAAGAGCCATTTGCTTTGAATAAGTACACTTGGATTGGAGTCAATACAAACGAAATTCCCCTCTACGTCCCATTTGGCACAAAGGAGTTATACGAGGCGACGGAAGGCTGGAGCGTGTTTAAGAACATCGTGGAAATGAACGATGTCTTCTTCGTTGACAATGCTGTGTATATCGACGATACCCAGGCCCGGCAGGGTTCCACGATGACGCTGTCGCTGAAAATGAAGAACACAGTTCCAATTCGTGGCTTCCAGTTCGACCTCTACCTGCCGGATGGCGTGACTGCCGTCAAGAGCAGCAAGGGGAAGATACAAGGTTTCCTGAGTGCAGACCGCCTGCCCGACGATGACGAGCATAGCCTGACGTTCAGCGAACAGCAGGACGGTGCCATCCGCTTCCTCTGCAACTCGCAGTACGACGAGACGTTCACGGGCAACGACGGTGAGATTGCCACGCTGCAGGTGAACATTGGCCAGGATGTGGAAGAGGGCGACTACCTCGTGCAGCTGAAGGACGTGAAGCTGACGGAGACGAACATCAGCAGGTATTACGAGACGGAGCTGGTGAGAAGCAAACTGACCGTCGAGCCGTGCCTGCTTGGCGACATCAACAGCGACGGAACGGTTGACGTCAGCGACTATACAGGCGTGGCCAACCATATCCACGGAAATACGCCGGCAGGCTTCTTCCTGAAAGCTGGCGACGTGGACGAAAGCGGCAGAATCGACATCTCCGACTACACGGGCATTGCCAACATCATCCATACCGGCTCCATCTATGGCAACAGTGGCTCGCGGGCTTTGTCGCGCGGTCCTAAGAAGGAGAATACGGACGTGAGCAGCAACAATAACGTCATCTACGTGGAGCCGTTCACTGTTGAACCTGGTACGCAGACGGCCATTTCGTTCAAGATGAAGAACACGGCAGAGATTCGCGGCTTCCAGTTCGACCTCTACCTGCCGGAAGGCGTGACCGTGGTCAAGAATTCCAAGGGCAGGATACAAGGCACGTTGAGCGCAGGCCGTCTGCCCGAAGACGACGAGCACGACCTGACATTCAGCGAGCAGGCTGACGGTGCCATCCGCTTCCTGTGCAGTTCGCAGTACGACGAGACGTTCACCGGCAACGACGGTGAGATTGTCACGCTACAGGTGACCGTTGCAGAGAACATAGCCGACGGCAACTATCCCGTGCTGCTGAAGCGTGTGAAGCTGACGGAGACCGACATCAGCAAGTTCTACGTGACTGAGGAGGTTGAGACGACAATGAGCGTCCTTTCGACATCTGAGGTCAAGAAGGGCGACGTGACCGGCGAAGGCAATGTCAACGCCGCTGACGTGACGGCCTTGGTGAACTACATCCTCGGACGTGGCACGCTGGCCAATGAGGCAGCGGCTTATGTAAACGACGACACGAAGATTGACATCCAGGACGTGACGGCGCTCATCGGGATTATTAAGAAAATGTAGACTTACATTCATGAGTAAAAAAGGCGGCGGGTTACGAGCAAAACCCGCCGCCTTTTGCTTGTAACCCGCCGCCTTTTTGGCAAAACCCGGTGCCTTTTGCGGAAAACCCGGCGCCTTTTGCCAAAGTGTCGGTTCAGGTGTCGGTTCCCGCCTCCAAAGGTTGGCAGAGAGCACGTTTTTGCCGATTATTCCGGCCACTTTTGCTATTATAGTTGCCATTCGCACTTTATATCCTACACTCCCTACACTTCCTACACCTAAGAAAGTTCAACAAGTGTAGGAAGTGTCGGGAGTGTAGGGTGTTTCCTGCGATTGACAATACAGTAGGAAAAATAAAAATCCCGATATTGTTTTGAGTTTCGGGGAATTTTGTTTATCTTTGCACACAAAACTATAAAACAAGTTCTTTTATGCTAAGAAAAATCAGAACCGTATTGGCTGCAGTGATGTTTGTGGGCATCACGCTGCTGTTCCTTGACTTTACGGGAACGCTGCACACGTGGCTGGGCTGGATGGCTAAGATCCAGCTGCTGCCGGCGGTGATGGCGCTGAACGTGGTGGTCATCGTGGCGCTGGCCGTGCTGACGCTCGTCTTTGGCCGCATCTATTGTTCGGTTATCTGTCCGTTGGGTATTCTTCAGGACGTGCTGGCGCGGCTGCGCCGTAAGAAGAACAAGTACAGCTATTCGAAGGAGGTGCGCTGGCTGCGCTACCCCGTGCTGGTGGTGTTTGTCGTGGCAGCGGTGGCCGGCATCGGTTCGCTGTTCCAGCTGCTGGCGCCCTATAGTGCCTTCGGGCGCATTGCGACGATGGTGCTGCAGCCGCTGTGGATGCTGGGCAACAACGTGCTGGGCTTCCTGGCCGAGCGGGCCGACAGCTACGCCTTCTATACCGTCGATGTATGGATGAAGTCGCTGCCGGTGCTTATCATTGCCTTGGTGACGCTGATTGTGCTGGCTGTGCTGGCGTGGCGCGGTGGCCGAACGTATTGCAATACCATCTGTCCGGTGGGAACGGTATTGTCGTTCTTAGCCCGCTTCTCGTGGCTGAAGATACGGTTCGACGAGGAGAAGTGCCGTAACTGCTCGATGTGCTCGAAGAACTGCAAGGCAGCGTGCATCGACTATAAGACCCACTCGGTGGACTACTCGCGCTGCGTGGTCTGCGGCAACTGCATCGAGAGCTGTAAGTTCGGGGCGCTGAAATATAAGGCCTCCCCAAGCCCCTCCCAAGGAGGGGATGTTCAGATACCAAACAAGCCTCTATCAGCCTCTTCATCTAACCAGACACCCCCTCCTTCGGAGGGGCTTGGGGAGGCTTCCCGCCGCTCGTTCCTCATTGCTACCGCTCTCGCCACCACCGCCGCGATGGCCCAGAAGAAGGAGAAGCTGATGGACGGCGGACTGGCCGAACTGGAGGACAAGGTGGCTCCTGAGCGGCAGACGCCGCTGACGCCGCCGGGCTCGCTGTCGTTCGACCACTATGCCAAGCGTTGTACGGGCTGTCAGCTCTGCGTGTCGGAGTGCCCGAACGGCGTGCTGCGGCCAACGACCGACCTGATGCACCTGATGCTGCCCGTGATGTCGTATGAGCGCGGCTACTGCCGTCCGGAGTGTACGCGCTGCTCTGAGATGTGTCCGGCTGGGGCCATCAAGCTGGTTGACCAGGCCGAGAAGTCGTCTATCCAGATAGGTCACGCCGTGTTTATCCAGAAGAACTGCGTGGCCGTGACCGACGGCGTCGACTGCGGCAACTGCGAACGCCACTGTCCGACGGGCGCCATCGAGCTGGTGGCCCTCCGTGAGGATGACGAGGAGTCGCCGTGGGTGCCCGCCGTCAACGAGGAGGCCTGCATCGGCTGCGGTGCGTGCGAGTATGTCTGTCCCGCCCGTCCGTTCTCAGCGATTATTGTTGAGGGACACGAGGTGCATAGGAAGATATAAAAGCCCACCCAAGCCCTCCCGAGGGGAGGGATGTTTAGATACTTACAATACATTCAAATAATAATAGCATGATGAATCATACAGATAATAAACATTCAGGTAATCAACATCCCTCCCTTAGGGAGGGC
>JAEEGJ010005114.1_pt1 | contig 42203 bp, 33 predicted proteins | sample 8958761 | NCBI WGS metagenome assembly JAEEGJ01 (sample SAMN16246546, study PRJNA631951) | gut metagenome | biome: gut microbiome; feature: rumen; material: RS-attached | host: Bos | place: Iran: Karaj | collected 2018-10
AACCGACTTTCGAGAGTCCGTCATAGAAAAACATTCCGGGTGTCTTGCTGGCTGCTTCGTCGCCCATGCGGGAAATGTCTTTGTCTGAAATTCCTTCGGGCAATATGTCGCTGTAATCTTCTTTGAATGGCTTGCGATGGTAGAAAATGTTTCCTAAAAAATCGTCCAATTCGTTTTCTGTCTTTTGCCTAAAGAAGTAAAAATATCCTTCGCGGTTCCAGCCGTGAAATTTTAAGTCTTCGGCAACAATGAAGTCAAGGCCGTGTGAAACGGTTTCGCAGCCGCCGTCCTTGAGGTTGAATTTTTCGCATGAATAAAATGGGGTCGTGAGTTGTGGGGCAGAATAATCGCCGTATTTGCAGCGAGTGCTGTCTGTATAGCAAGGCTGGTAATTGAGGCTTGTTCCGTAGGATATTTTGGGTAGGTTTGTGGCAAAATTCAGATAAAATTTCCCGTCAATGTGATAGCATTCCAAACTTTCGTTGATTCCTGAGGTTTGTCCGTGAACGGGAATCGTATTTTTACTAGCATAGTTTCTAATTTCACAACCCCCTTTCCAGTCATCCCTGTAACAAGGAATCCAGTTTGGATTTTCAAGTTTCGGGATAATTTTGTTATCCTCATCGTCATCAAATTTTTTTTGCAATTCGTAGCTTTCGGGAATGATTCGCTTTTCTTTTTTGAAATCTGGTTTGCATTTTCCGATAAGCTTTGCCTTGATGGTGCGCGACTGATGCGCTGCTTCAAAATGTGGACAAACGCAGACGAGGTCTGCCATCCAATAGCCGGTAAATACTTTATTGTAAAAACGCTTTAAGAATTTCTCTGCCGAATCTCTTTCGTACAAGGAGGCGTCAATGGATGCGTAATTCCACTCTATTTTAGAAACCGCGAACTTTTTTAGAGAATCCTTGGTGGATAAGGCGTTTGTGCGACATTGCTTGTCGATATCCCTTGGATTTCCTAAGTCGTAGTTGAATCGCTTAAAGTTGCTTCGCTTATCGCCTTCGAAACTGGGCCAAAGAGAATGGGCCCAGAAGTGGTGCTCGCAATCGATAGAATCAGGAATCGCTTGTTTCCCTGGTTGCGGTTTTAAATCGGGGAGTGGTTGCTGTTCATCGAGCAACAACAATCTGTAATGATTCTCGTCTTCGAAAGATGCACAGAATTGAACGGGGCCTTTACTCCAAGCAGATTCCGCTAGGAATACGAAAAGAAAAATCATCACGAATATAGGCGTTGCGCTGTATTTCATCTGATAACCTTCCTTTCGATGCAGAATTTTTGCCAGTTCCCATGAATTTTTATTCCGTTGTTATGCCACGGCTCTATTGCAGGTTGTTTTTTCTTGTTGAATTTGGTCTTGGACGGGCATTTTCCTGTGATCAAAATTTCGTATTCGATATGCTTGTTTATTTTGTCAAAGTTGCATTCCATGGAAAGGTCCCATGTAATTGGAATGTTCTTGCCATAGAGTTGCTTTAGCTGTGGCGTTGTGACAGAGAAGGCGGTATCGGCTGATAAATCAATGTATTCGGGAAGGATTGCTGTGTTGTTTCGACGCCAATAACTTTGCCCGTGGCATGTGTCTTCTTCTACAAAATGGCCTAGCTTGAAGTTGCCAATTTCTGGGAAGTCCCATGCTGTAATATTTCCCATTTTAGCGGTACCACTGCAATAAATGTCATTGTATCGATTACCGTCAGATGTTTCAAATAGCGTTACCTTTGGAATATTTTCAAATGTTTCGGTGCGGTGAAGAATTGGTTGCTTCCCTTCGATGAGGCAATAGTGGGCGACCGGCATGGATTTTACGCATGGGCCGACGAGCAGAACATCGAATTCCTTTTCTTTGCGCTTTACTTTGTGGCCGTTGCAGTCGCTCTCGCTTTGGCTTCCGCGGAAAACTTTTCCGTAAAACTTGGGAAGGATTTCTTTTGCATTTTCTAGATGGTAAACATTGCTTTCAAGAGATGAATCAATCAGGTTTCGAGGAAAATTGTTGAATGTAGTTTGGCTGTAGCTCCGTGATATTTCAATGCCTTTTGCTTTATGAATGAGTGATGTCTTGTAGCTGTTGTCGCTCGTGAAAGTGATGCAATAGGCAGGAATGTTGTCTGGAATTTCGCTTGATGTTGCAAATGTGAATAGAGCGCTGATGCCTAGAAATAGGAAGGAGGCAAATGTTTTTCTGATCATTTTTTACCTCCAATCTGGACCGAATTTTTCAAGGGCTGTTCTTTGCAAGTATTGATTGCGTCTTGCATTGAGCTAATCTTTATGTCGATTCGGCCTTCTTTTTTAGTGCCCGAGAAAAACAGCATTCCTTTTGCGTTTTGAACAGATGATGTGCTGAGTGCTATTGCGTCTTCTTTTGAAAATTTCCATGGTAATGTTATTGTGTAATTGATTTTGTGAGTTCGTTCCTTTTCCGCCCTCTTCATGAATCGCGAGACATTGTTTTCTGATTTCAAGTCAAGGTAAAGTCGTAATGCGTCGAGATTCCATTCTGTCAATTGACCCTTTTCGTTGAAAACAAGCGAAAGCCCTTTTTCTGAAACAGGGCAGCCCATAGCCGTGGTTTCGGTGTTTTTGCAAAAATGAAAATGGTATGGCCACCACTTTCCGCTATCTTGGTTAACGATAGCTTCTTGACACCCCATGCTGTCTATGTAGCATCTTGTGGCAATAGGGTGTTGCGTCATGGAGTCGATGACTTGTTCCGGGATGGATGTTTCGACAACGATGTAGGCTTCGTTTTTATACCGGTAGCAGCTGATGTCGCGTTCTAAGGCTTTGGGTTGTTCTAGAGCGGGGAGCTCCGAACGGCTTGCGTAGAGGTTGCTTGGATGGCAGATTCCTTTGTCGTCGGGAGTGTAGCACTGGAAAATATCGTCGGGGCCTTTAGAAGGAATTTTTATACCGCAGATTGTCTTTGTGGCAATTCCTCCGCCTCCTCCGCCCAATAGGTGTGCCAGATTGTCGCATTCAATATCTCCGGGCTCTAGCCAGTAGTCATGTGCTAAAAGTGGTGTGGCAAAAGACACCAATATAAGAAGAACTCCAAAAAAGGGACCCCATGACCTTCGCATGGGTATAATATAGTAAGGAACTTGTGCGGGTGGGTAGTAAAAACAAAAAGAACCACTTTGAAGTGGTTCTTTTTGTTTTAGAGCGGGAAAAGCGTGCTAAACGAGTGTCGCAGAAAGATGCTTGCATCTTTCTATGACCGAGTGACGCCGCGGACGCCGAAGGCGTCAAAAGGGACTGCGGCTGCGCCAGCCTTGTATCTGAGCGGTCAAAGGGATTGATTCGTCGCTAGTTTCCGGTCTGCGACCGGCTAGCTCCTCACCCTGGCGGGCCTCCCGCCCTTTAGGGCGTGAGTTCCTAAATAATTCGCACGCGCTTCGCGCAACTCATTATTTAGTCGGCCCCTCTTCTCGTCTCCGAGTCCCGTTCACGCGAATAAAAAAGAACGCCACCGTTAAGGTGGCGTTTCTTTTTTAGAGCGGGAAAAGGGACTCGGACCCTCGACCCCGACCTTGGCAAGGTCGTGCTCTACCAACTGAGCTATTCCCGCGAGGTTGCCCAATTATAGAATAATTGGGCGGAGGTGTCAAGGGGAAGGTGCCGCAAAAAATGAATTTTTTTGCGGAAAGCGGCTTTTGGGGCCGTTACCCCTTGCGGTAACCGTTCGGGTTGTTCTTCTGCCAGTTCCAGGCGTCGCGGCACATTTCCTCGATGCCGAACTGGGCCTTCCAGCCGAGTTCTTTGTAAGCCTTTTCGGGGTTGCAGTAGCAGGTGGCGATGTCGCCTGCGCGGCGGGGCTTAATGCTGTAGGGCACCTTGATGCCGTTCACCTTTTCAAAGGCGTGCACCACGTCGAGCACGGAGTAGCCGTGGCCTGTTCCCAGGTTGTAAATGGCGAGTCCGCACTTGTTTTCGATGGCCTTGAGCGCGCTCACGTGGCCCGAGGCGAGGTCGCAAACGTGAATGTAGTCGCGAACGCCGGTTCCGTCGGGGGTGTCGTAGTCGTTACCGAACACGCCGAGTTCCTTGCGGATGCCCACGGCGGTCTGCGTAATGTAAGGCATTAAGTTGTTCGGAATGCCGTTCGGGTCTTCGCCGATGCGGCCGCTCGGGTGTGCCCCAATCGGGTTAAAGTAGCGGAGCAGCACCACGTTCCATTCGGGGTCTGCCTTCTGCACGTCGATCAGTACCTGTTCCAGCATTGACTTTGTCTGGCCGTAAGGGTTGGTGATGGCGCCCTTCGGGCATTTTTCGGTGATGGGAATTTCTGCGGGGTCACCGTACACGGTGGCCGAAGACGAGAAGATGAAATTCTTGCAGCCGTTGTTGCGCATGGCGTTCAGGAGCACGAACGTGGCGTTCATGTTGTTTTCGTAGTATTCCAGCGGCTTGGCGACGGATTCGCCTACGGCCTTGAGTCCGGCAAAGTGGATGCAGGCGTCAAAGTGGTTTTCCTTGAAAATCTTGTCCATGGCGGCGGCATCGCGGGCGTCTGCCTTGATAAAGGGAATTTCTTGCCCGACGATTTCAGCGACTCTGCGGAGTGATTCGTCGCAAGAGTTCACCAGGTTGTCGACGGCGACAACGGAATGGCCTGCCTTATAAAGTTCGATAATCGTGTGGCTGCCAATATAACCTGCGCCACCAATAACTGCAATTTTCATTAAAAACCTCGATTTTTTGGCTAAAAATACAAAAAAAGGGGTGGTTGGGCGAATTTTTCAAGAAAAAGGAGGCAAAATTCGGGTTTTGACCTTGACGGAACGCTGGAAAAAATGTATATATGAAAATATGAATAATTGTTCATATATTAAAAATGCGAAAAACGAAGTCTCGATGGATGTTCTTTTCGAACTGTCGGAGTTCTTCAAGTTCTTTGGCGATACCACGCGTATCCGCATTATCCATTTAATGCTTTCGGGCGAAATTTCGGTGAACGATATTGCCGAAAAGTTGAACTTGGAACAGTCGGTGGTGAGTCACCAGTTGCGCATTCTGCGCACGGCAAACTTGGTGAAGCCGCGTCGCGACGGTCGCAAAATGTTCTATTCGCTCGACGATGAACATATCGGTTTGATTTTCAATACGGGTCTCACGCACATTCTGCATAAGAAGGGTAAGTAAATGTCTGCGGTTTTAGAAATTCTGGAAAAGTTTGTTTGGCAATTCTTTACGCTGTTTTCGGAGATGGCGCCGTTCCTGTTGCTCGGCTTTTTGCTCGCCGGCATTTTGCATGTGTGGGTGCCGAACCATTTGTATGTGCCGAAAATTTCTAAGCCAACTTTTAAATCGGTGCTTTGGTCGGCGCTGTTTGGTGTGCCGCTCCCAATTTGCAGTTGTGGCGTGATTCCGACTTCGATTGCGCTCCGTAAGGAGGGCGCAAGCAAGGGAGCGAGTGTGAGTTTCTTGATTTCGACACCTGCGACGGGTGTGGATTCTATTTTGGCGACGTATTCGCTGCTGGGTGGACCGTTTGCGATTTTGCGCCCGGTTGCTGCTTTTGTGACGGCAATGCTTGGCGGCGTGTTTACGAATCTGGTCACGAAAAATGAGCCGGAAACAGGCGTTGCTGTCATTGGTGAATCGCATGAACATCGCCACGAACATCATCATGAACACCTTCACGAGCACGAACATTGCGGCTGCGAAGGCGATCATTGCTCCTGCGACCATGATGATCACGATGAACACGAGAAAAAGTCTTTTGCGCAGAAGGTGAAAGAAACTTTTGAATATGGCTTTGTGAACATGATTGGCGATGTGAGCAAGTGGCTGATTATTGGCCTTTTGCTGGGCGCCCTGATTGCTGCTTTTGTTCCGGATGATTTCTTCTTGTTCTTGCACGAATACCCGCTGCTTTGCATGTTGGTGGTGCTGGTGCTTGCCATGCCCATGTACACTTGCGCGACGGGTTCCATTCCGCTGGCTTTGGCTCTTGTTGAAAAAGGTGTTACGCCGGGGGCAGCCTTGGTGCTGCTGATGGCTGGCCCTGCAACGAGTATCGCAAGCATGTTGGTGGTGGGCAAGGCATTCGGCAAGCGTACTCTCGCTGCTTACCTCGTTTCGATTGCATTAGGTGCGATGTTCTTTGGCTTTATTGTCGACACATTCCTGATGGATACGTTCCTTGCATCGATGCTTCCGCATGGTTCTGCAGAATGTCACGGTCACGGAGCTCTCGGTGTGTTTGACTACGTTTGCGCGATTGTGTTTGCAGCGTTGATTATTTATGCGAAGTTTGCGCATAAGGGCTGTGGCTGCGGACATTGCGGCTGCGGTTGCGGAGAGCATGATTGCTGCTGCGAAGGCGAAGACCATTGCGAATGCGGTGAACATCATCATGAACATCACCACGAAGAACATGTAGTCGAAACCTATCGCGTAAACGGCATGAGCTGCAGCCACTGCAAGGCTTGCGTCGAAAAAGCCGTAAGGGTTCTAGACGGCGTGATTTCGGCCGAAGCCGATGTCGCGAAAAAGGAACTTCGCGTGGAGTGGCACGACGAAGACGATATAGATGAAGCCGCCCTCAAGAAGGCGGTCGATGAAGCCGGATTTGAGTTCGGCGGAAAAATTTAACGGGCGCGGCTTGCGAAAATCTCGAAGTCTTCGGGTGTCGTAAGCTTGTCGTTCAGGTTGTTGCCCTTTACGATGTAGACGCTTTCTCCGAAGTATTCGAGAATGCTGGCTTCGTCAGTGGGCGTAAAGTTTAAAGGCTCTGCGGCGATGCGCCCGTAGAGCTTTTTCAGTAAGGCGACAGAAGCTGCCTGCGGAGTCTGGGCGAGCCAAACGGTGTTTCTGTCAATGGTCTGCTGAACGCAGCCGTCTTTTGCAATCTTGATGGTGTCAACGGCGGGCTTTGCCACTAGGCAACTCCCTTTTTCGACTAGAGTCTTGCACGCGTCGCGAATGATTTCTTCGCTAATGAAGGGGCGGGCCACATCGTGAACCAGAACGTATTCGGCACCGCTCGTGAGCGCGTTCACGCCGTTTTCAACGGACTGCCAGCGTTCCGCACCACCCACAACAATCTTCAGTTTCGGGTGCGAAAAATCTTTTTCAAAGTGGTCTTTCCAGTCGGCAGGCACGGCCATCACGACTTCGGCGATTTCATCCATCGAAAGGAAGGTTTCGAGGCTGTAACGGTAAACGGGCTTGCCGCCCAGAACCATGAGCTGCTTGGGAATGTTTCCGCCCATGCGCTTGCCAAGTCCCCCCGCAGGGAGTACCGCTGCAAATTTACCAATCAAGTTTGCTTCACACATACCGAAAATCTAATATTAATTATCAATCATCAATCATCAATTATCAATTAGTCGCCCACGTGTCCGTTGTGAAGCCGTTCCAGGTAATCCTTGGTTTCTTTGGCGGCAATTCCGCTCAAGAGAATCAAGGCGACCAAGTTCGGGAAGGCCATGAGTCCGTTAAAGATGTCGGCGCTGGTCCAAACTGCGCTTACGGTGAGGTAGGGGCCGATAAAGATAGCGGCGATGTACACCCAACGGTAAATCAGCGTTGCCTTGGCGTTCTTGCCGCCCATTAGGTACTGCAGGCATTTTTCAGAATAGTATGCCCAACCGAGAATGGTCGTGAAGGCGAAGAATACAAGTGCAATCGCGATGAAGAACGGGGCGATAATCGCACCGGCCGGAACAATGGCGAGTCCGCGAGAGAAGGCTTCCATGGTGATGTTCACGCCTTCGAGGCCAAGCTTCGGATCCCATGCGCCCGAAACCACGATGGCAAGACCCGTCATGGTACAAATGATGATGGTGTCGAAGAAGGTGCCGGTCATGCAAACGAGGCCCTGGCGAACCGGTTCCTTGGTCTTTGCGGCAGCGGCTGCAATCGGGGCAGAACCGAGGCCCGCTTCGTTGCTGAAGATGCCGCGGGCAATGCCCTTCTGCATGGCGATAAAGATGGTGCCCACGGCACCGCCGGTAATGGCGCTCGGGTTGAATGCGGCCTGCACGATCGTCTGGATGGCAAGCGGAATCTGTGCGAAGTTCAAGAGCAACAGAAGTACGCAAGCGAGAATGTAAACGATTGCCATAATCGGGACAATGTAGGTCGAAACCTTGGCAATGCGCTTGAGGCCGCCAATGATAACGGTTGCCGCAAAAATCGTAACGAGAATGCCTGCGATTGCGGTGGTCCAAGAAATGGAGTTGCCGCCGAGGTTAATGAATTCAGGGGCGTTCGGGGTGAGGCGGGCCATGGCGCTGGTGATACCGTTCACCTGTGTAATCGTGCCGATGCCGAGAAGGCCTGCGAGTACGCCGAAAATCGCGAACAGGACTGCGAGCCATTTCATATTCCAGCCGAAACGTTCCTTGATGCCGGTTTCGATGTAGTAGAAGGGGCCGCCCAAAACTTTGCCGTCCTGATCGACGGTACGGTACTTGACGGCGAGCAAGCCTTCGGAATACTTGGTGGCCATGCCGAGGAAAGCAGCCACTTCCATCCAGAAGAGGGCGCCCGGGCCACCGGTACCGATAGCGGTGGCGACACCCACGATGTTACCCGTGCCGATGGTGGCTGCAAGAGCCGTGCAGAGTGCGCCAAAGCTAGAAACTTCGCCGTCACCGCCCTTTTCGTTGTGCAGCATGTAACGAATGGCATTTGGCAAGTTCAAAACCTGCAGGCAGCCGAGGCGAATCGTGAGCAAGAAACCCACGAAGAGAACGATGACAATCAGGGGAACTCCCCAAACATAGCCGTCAATAGCATCTAAAATGGAATTTAAAGTTTCCATATATAATTCCGTTAAAAAGGGTGGCTGTTTCGTTTAACGGCCCCAAAGATAGAAAAGTTGAACTAGGGATTATTTTAAATTGCTATTTTTTGACACGGAATAAACAAAAGAGGAAATTATGTGCGAAAATTGCAATTCTAACCGTCCTGTCCGCGTCCGTTTTGCCCCGAGCCCGACGGGCTACCTGCATGTGGGCGGTGCGCGTACTGCTATTTACAACTACTTTTTTGCAAAACACATGGGCGGTACGTTCTACCTGCGTATTGAAGATACCGACCGCAAGCGTTACAACGAAACGGCGCTCCATGACTTGATGCGCGACCTCAAGTGGTTGGGCCTCCAGTGGGACGAAGGTCCGGGTTGCGAAGGCGATTGCGGTCCGTACTTCCAGAGCGAACGCCTGGACATTTACCACCGCGAAATCAAGAAGCTTCTGGATGCCGGCTATGCCTACTATTGCTTTTGCACCGAAGAACGTCTGCAGGAAGTCCGTGCCGAACAAGAAAAGTCTCATGTGCCGGTGACCGGTTATGACCGCCACTGCCGTAACATCAGCCGCGAAGAAGCCGAAGCCCGCATTGCCGCTGGCGAAAAGGCTGTCATCCGCTTCAAGGTGCCTGAAACTGGCGTCACCGAATTCGATGACATGATCCGTGGCCACATCAGCTATCAGAACGAACTTCTGGACGACCTCGTGCTTATCAAGCGCGATGGTTATCCGACTTACCACTTTGCAAGCGTCGTGGATGACCACCTGATGGGTACGACTCACGTGCTCCGTGGCGACGAATGGATCAGCTCCACGCCGAAACACGAACTCCTTTACAAGGCCTTTGGCTGGCAGCCGCCTGTATGGTGCCACCTGCCGGTGATTCTCGACAAGAACGGCGGTAAGCTTTCCAAGCGTAAGGGTGCTGCCTCCGTGGGTGATTTCCGCGACCTCGGTTACTTGCCCGAAACGCTGGTGAACTATCTCGCTCTCCTCGGTTGGAACCCGGGTGACGACCGCGAAGTCATGACCATCAAGGAAATGGTCGACAGCTTTACGCTGGAACGAATCAATCCGAAGTCCGCAAGCTTCGACGAAAAGAAGCTCCAGTGGATGAACGGCCAGCACATTCACCTGTGCGACGACGGTATGCTCAAGGGAATCATGAAGGAAGGCCTCGTTGCCAAGGGCATCGACCTCTCCAACGAACCGGAAGCTCGCCTCGACGAAATCGTGAAGCAGCTGAAGCCGCGTGCCCACTTTGTGCAGGACCTCGCCGACATGGCTGTGTACTTCTTCGTGGCCCCGACGACTTACGATGAAAAGGGTGCCAAGAAGCATTTCGGTGAAGGCTCCAAGGAAATCGCCACGCTCGTGCGCGATATGCTCGCTTCTATCGAAGATTTCAAGACTCCGGTGATCGAGAAGGGTTTCTACGACTTGGCTGAACGTTGCGGCCACAAGGTCGGTGAACTCGTGGGTGCTCCGCGTCTCGCTGTTTCCGGTGTTACTGCTGGCCCTGGCCTCTGGGAAATGTTCGAAATCATCGGAAAGGATGAAGTGCTCCGCCGTATCGACGTAGCAATGCCGCTTATGAAATGACGAATGTGTAATGTGTAGTGTGTAATGGTTCTCTCATTTCACATTCCACATCTCACATCCCACACAAACTCATGCGTTCTCAGTTTCCTCATCGATTGTACTCTCAAAGGCTCTTTTGCCGCCGCTGCCAGAAGGTGACGGAACACGGCATTTTTGCCCGAGAGGCTTATTCGACCTTTGGGGGAATGGATCCGCATATTCCGTTACTCTGCAGTTGCGATGCCTGTGGCACTATTTTTGTAGCGTTCTCGAATGAATTCGTCTTTTGCAATCGGGAATTTGTCAACACGGATTATGCCAAGATTTATGGCTATAACCGCATCGTGGCGGGTAATTGGATTTATTTTAAGGGATCTCCCAAACCCGGTGTTGTCAAGAGTGTTTTCCAATCGCCGGACAAGCAGATTATCGTTGTCAATTACGATGGCGGCCCGGACCAAAGAATTGAACGGCCTAAAATAGATATTGAATACGAGGAGTCGCCTGAGGGCTACCGTTTGTTGCCCATACAGAGTGCGCAAACTCTTTTAGGTGATTGTATCTACCATGCCATTCGCAATCAGTTTGGCATTGCGGTCGGATTGGTAAACGATGGTGAAAAGGACAAATTGGTGGTGCTCTTAAAAGACAAAACCCTTGTCTTTATTACGCTTCCGCCGTTGTCGCAAAATTTGCCTAACGATAAGTTGTGCTCCATTGTGCAGAATAAATTGGCGCAGGTGTTTCCAGAACATTGTACTAGGGTGTCTGTCGAGGCGGGGCAGGGCATTGTTTATTTGAATGGCCTGGTTAAAAACCTGTCAATTCAGCGTGCTATTGTAAAATGCGTGAATGCGATTCCTAAGGTGCGCGGATGTGTTGACTTTACGCGTGTGGAAACGTCATCGTTCACGACGGATGCTGTAATTGAAAAGACGGTGTATGAGCAGATTGAATCGTCTGTAACGCGCTTGTTTGATTACAAGGTGAATGTGTCGGATGGCAAGGTTCAAATTGAGGCGAGCTGCTATGAAAATGAGCGGCCGAAGGATTTGGAAAATCGCGTGGCCGAAATTCCAGGTGTACGCGACTTGATTTGTCTGGTGTCGGAAATTTACGAACCGATCAATGTTGAACTCTGCAAAAAAGTTGAATCAGAAATTTCTGCTAGTACCTTTTTGCGCGGAGCCAACATTAGGGTATCTTGCAATAACCGAAGATTTTTGTTGGAAGGCTCAGTCCAGTCCATTTTGCAGAAAGAACTTGCGTTTGCAACTGTTTTGAAAAATGTCAAGACTACATCTATTGAAAATAGATTAAGAATTGTATAGGAGGTGCCTATGGCTACCGGTTACGAAAAAATCAATGCAATCAAGAACAAGTTGAAGGTCAAGCAGACTGTGAACGGCTTGGCAAAGCTGATGAATTGTGGACCGCGCACCATTTTTCGCCATTTGGAAGTGATTAGTGAAGAAAATTGCGGCCTTCGTAAGTTCAAGGAAAACGGTGAAACCTTCTATATTATTCAGACTGACAAAGAAGCGAACTTCAATCAAGAAGTCGTAAAGCAGCTTGAAAAAATCAAGAAGAACTTACCTGCAAATGCAGCCCCTGAAATCAAGACGGTTAAGCTTTTGGATAAGGTCATCAAGACTATGCAGACCACGAATCCAGAAGACTTTAAGCCCGAGGCCATTTCGACGGACCCGGATTATGTTTTGGATTACGGCCCGTTCAGCGATGACAAACTGCAAGATACCATGGTGAATCGCGTGCTCAAGGCTATTCATGAAGGTTTTGCTATCAAGATTCAGTATGTCCATGCCACAGACCATTCTGGAATTTCGGAAGAAGTCAAGGAAGTAAATCCGGTCAAAGTGATTATGCGCGTGGATACCTTGTACTTGATCGCTGGTGAAGAAGACGAAAAGGGAAACCAGACTTTCAAAAATTACCTTTTTGAACAAATCAAGAGCGTGCAAGAAACGAACCATGCCATGCCTAAGTTTATTTTTGATGCGACGATGCATTATAAGTATGCCTTTGGCAAGTATACGAGCACTGACAAGCCGGAAGAAGTTTCCCTTGAAATCCGTAATAAGTGGTTGCAGACGCAGTTTGAACGTTCGCATTTTAATCCGGAAATTTCGAAGCGCTACGACAAGAACAAGAATATGATTGTGGACATGAAGCTCCGCATTACGCCGGATTTTAAGACCTGGCTGAAGGGTGTTGCGGGCGATGTTCGCATCTTAAAACCGGCTTCGCTTAAAGAAGAAGTAAAACAGTTGTTGAAAAAGGCTCTCGCTGAGATGGACGCCTAAAATGGAATCGCATAATCTTTCTGACTACAATTTTGAATTTCCCAAGGAACTGATTGCCAGCCGCACGGCAGGCAAGGGGAAAACTCGTATTCTGCACTGCCCCAAGGATGGCGGCGAACGCCATATCATGAAGGCTCCTGAAATTGTCGACCTTTTTAAGCCGGGCGATTGCCTGGTGGTGAACAATACGAAGGTGATTCCGGCTCGACTTTACGGCCATACCTTGCACGGCGGCGAAGTGGAAACCCTCTTGGTGCAGGCTTTGATTCCTGCTGAAGATGGCTCTGCCCGCTATGAGGCGCAGGTTCGCCCGGGTAAGGCTTTCAAGATTGGTCGTGAGCTCGATATTGCGGGCGTCAAGACGGTTGTCGAAGACATCAAGGAAGATGGCGCCCGCGTGTTGCGTTTTGCGGTGACGCCTGTGGAACTCGAAGCGGTGATGAATCGCGAAGGCCACGTGCCGCTGCCGCCTTACATCGACCGCCCCGATGACGAAGATGATAAGCTGGCTTACCAGACCATTTTCGCGAAGTATTCGGGTGCCGTAGCCGCTCCCACGGCAAGCTTGCATTTTAGTGAGGAAATGCTCGATGCCTTGAAAGCGAAGGGTGTTTACGTAGCCGAAGTTACGCTGCATGTGGGTCCGGGAACCTTCCAGAATATTTCGGTCGAAGACTTTACCCAGCACAAAATGCATGGCGAACATTACGAACTCACCAAGGAAAATGCCGAAATCATCAACAAGGCCAAGCGCGAAGGTGGCCGCGTAGTGACCGTAGGGACCACGAGTACCCGCGTCGTCGAAACTATTGCCGACGCCAACGGTATCGTGAAGGCGCAGAAGGGCGTGACCCATGCGTTCTTCTATCCGGGTTACCGCTACAAGATTGTGGATGGCCTCTTGACCAATTTTCACTGGCCCAAGAGCTCGCTGATTTTGCTGGTGTCCGCCTTCTATGGCCGCGAAAATACGCTTGCAGCCTATAAGATGGCCGTCGAAAACAAGATGAAACTTTTCAGCTACGGTGACGGTATGCTGATTCTTTAGAGCCCGCTTTTTAAGGCGGCTTCTGGAATCCAGAACCAGTCGGGCCTGAATTCCAGTTCGTAACAAGCTTCGTAGATGGCCTTGCCCAGTACATAGGGCGAGGCCTCTGCTTTTAATTGCGGTACGGGAATGCCGCTTTCTTGGCTGTAGCCTTGCAAAAAGGCTTCGGCCGTGACCTGTTCAAATTCTTTGTCGTTGCGCACGGCGCTGGCATAGGCGAAGCTGCGAAGCATGCCGGCTATGTCGGCGGCGGGGGAGCGGAGCCTGCGCCTGTATTCCAAGGTACGAGTGGGTTCTCCCTCAAAATCGAGTATGATAAACTTGCCGTCTTTATAAAGCAGCTGCCCTAGGTGATAATCCCCATGAATGCGTTGCGGTTCGAGGACGCCTGCATAGCCTTCCTGGGCTTGCTGCGACCTGATGCTTTCTACGCGGGCAATCAAATTCTCTTTCCCGTTGGCCTTCAACAGTCCAATCAGCTTGTCGTAGGGGACTTCTTCGGTCTGCGGGGTGGTGCCGTCAAGATTCTTGAGCGCCTTGTGCATGATGGCGGTGGTGCGCCCTAGCTGATTTGTTGCATTTTTGTAGAATTCGGTATCGGTGCTTTTAACGTCGGTGAAAATTTCCCAGGCATTCTTGGCGTCGGGAATATGTTCTTCTAGAATCCCGAGGGTGCGCTTGTCGCCGCTTTTTGTGTAGCTGAAATCTCCGTAAAAATCCGGGGCAATTTTGGGGAATCCCTGCGCGGTTTTCTGGCTCAGGTGATTCATGATTTCTGCTTCGGGATGCTCACCGATTTGCAAACGGCGGTACAGCTTGAAAAAGAATTCCCCCTTGGAATAGAATGCAGAATTACTCTGCTCTGCATTCAGGGGCTTGGCGCGTAGCAGAACTTCTTTGGGAAATCTTTGGCCAAAATATTCGGCCAATACAGTACCTATTTTGCTTTCGTTCTCGATGGTGGCGTAAAAATCGCATTCATCTTTTTCAAAACGGATTTCGACAATAGAAATTTTTGTGTCGCCGATAAGGAGAGAATCGTATTCCTTGATAGAATAGACCTTGCGGCCCTTTCCCATAAACCAGCGTTGCTGTGTGATAGAATCCCAATTGCTCATGCCAGGAATCTAGAAAAATCATTTCCTCATCGGCAATGCTGAAAAATATCCTTGGCTTCTTAATGTCGCTAGAATTTTGAGCTGTGTTTCGAGAGGCTCTTTTAGGAGTCCTTCTAGTACGAAATCGGGAATTCTTTTTTGTGGCTTGAATTCTTTGGGAATGTCCTTATAGTCGCTGAGCTGCCAGTTGACTAGCAACTTGGGCAAAAATTGATCCCAAGGAAAAATGTCACCTGGTTTGAGGTAAAAACGTGCAGGCTTCTTGCCGTCTTTGGCTTCCATTAAAAGGGAACCGTCACGAAAGCAACTAAAAAGCACAGCCTGCCTTTCCTCATTGGAGGTGGCCGGCTGTGCGGAAATGACTAACACCATTCGCAATGTGCGAATCCCTATGCGGCGAGTTCCCTTTGAATCTGGGAATACTGATAACTCGAGATCGAAGTGATCTTGAGAATCAGCTCGCGAGTGATGCCGGCTTTGATTAGAGCCTTGGCGTACTGGAGTCTGTTTGTGTTCGACATATGGTTACCTCACACGTTTAGACGTATTCGTTTCTTACTATAAAGATACAATATATTTTTGACATTTCAATGTCAAAAATGAAGTCTTTTTTTGGACTGATTTGGGTATGTTGAGCCTAAATTGTTGATAGACCGTGAGTTAGATTATTTCCTTTAGAACAGGAAATTTTTCACGATATTCTTCTTGTGGTGCAGACTCAATTCGTGCATAAATGACGCCTTCTTTTTGGTCTGTAGAAACCATGATATCACCTTTTGGATTGACTATCATAGAGTTACCGCCATTTAAGGCGTTGCCGGTACAGTTTACGGCGGCAATATACACTTGATCTTCGATAGCTCGGGCTTGCAACAGGGTTTTCCAATGTGCAATTCGTGCGGCGGGCCAGGCAGCCTGAACGGTAATCAGTCTTGCACCTGCTTTTACGGCGTCGCGATAAAGTTCGGGGAAACGTAAATCAAAACAGATGGTCGCCGCAACATTCCAATTAGCTATTTTGAATAAATTAACTTTTTCGCCTGCGCTGAATTTTCCCTGTTCCATAAAGAAAGGGTGTCTCTTGTCGTAGTGGGCGAACTCTTGCGGGTGGGCGGGCAAGTAAACGCTACTGTGGTTCAATAGTTGTTTGTTTGGTTCATCGCCCTTCGCTATGCCTGCGCCCATGACTGCGCAACCGGTTTTGTTTGCAAGTTCGTACAAAAATTTTGCTGTTTCACCGGAGTCCTTGGTTGAAAAATTTTCGGCGGCACTTTCGGGATGTAAGGGCAAGTAGCCCGTGGCGAACATTTCCGGTAAAATGATCAGTCCAGGAACGGGGTCGTCCTGTTCTTTATGAATTTGGGCGGTTAAATCGAAAACTTTGGCAAAATTTTTTGCCTTGTTGTTGGGAAAAACGTCCATTTGCACAAGATACAGGTCGAGCATGGGGAAAAAATACATTTTTGGGGGGTGACACAAATGTTTATTTTTCTTAACTTTCATGTTAACAAAAATTACCAAAAACACAAGGATGGACTCCATGAAAAAATCAATTCTCTCTAAAACCCTTCTTTTGGCTTCGGCCATTGCAATGTCTGCATTCTGCGGATGTGCGGCATTCTCTTCTACTAACGTAGAGAAGATGAATGATATCAGTCATAAGGAAACGACTCAGATTCGTGCTTATGCTGGACTTAAGGCCGTGGTTCTTGGTCCTGTGTTCTTCAAGCAGGATGGTCCTTGCTCCGAAGTCGACTTTGTCAAGTTCGTAAGCTCCAAGAAGCCCGAAGCTAAGGATATCTACCGCGTCCGTATGGAATTCCACCAGGAAAAGAACGGTATGGTTGAAAAGCAGTACTGTAAGTATTCTGGTCTCGCTCTGGACTATGTGGCCATTTCTCCGGATGAAACCGCTAAGTGGGCTTCTGTCTATGATCCGAGCCTGGCTGTGGAAAAGGATGACAAGGCTCCGGCTCTGGTCCCCGATGGTATCATTATGAAGCCCGCTGCATCTGAAGCTGCTCCGCAGGAAGCTGCCCCGGCTCAGACAGAAGGCTACGCAAACTATTAATATCGTAAAAAACTAGCAATGGATAAAAATTCCTTTATTCGAAAGAGGCCCGCTAAGGGTGGGCGCCTCTTTTGGGTGGGGAATTTTTTTTAAGACAATATGAAGAAAATTCTTTTTGCCTTTGTTTTTTGCCTTATGGCAAGTAATGCCGCCTTTGCGGACATTTGGGATGATGCTGATATGGCGTCGTCAGACGATTGGGATACTCCGGCGGAGTATAATGGACCTTCTATTCAAGAAAAGAAGCAGAAGGTAAAGGAAAATGCCGCCAAGGCTGCCGCCGAACGCAAGGCAAAAGAAGAGGCGAACCGTAAGGCTAAGCTGGAGGCTGAACGCAAGGCGAAGGAAGAAGCCGACCGCAAGGCCAAGCTAGAGGCGGAACGCAAGGCGAAGGAAGAAGCCGACCGTAAGGCCAAGCTAGAGGCTGAACGCAAGGCGAAGGAAGAAGCCGACCGTAAGGCCAAGCTAGAGGCGGAACGCAAGGCAAAGGAAGAAGCCGAGCGTAAGGCCAAGCTGGAAGCGGAACGCAAGGCGAAGGAAGAAGCTGATCGTAAAGCCAAGCTAGAGGCGGAACGCAAGGCGAAGGAAGAAGCCGACCGTAAGGCCAAGTTGGAAGCGGAACGCAAGGCAAAAGAAGAAGCCGACCGTAAAGCCAAACAGGAAGCCGAACGCAAGGCGAAGGAAGATGAAAATAAGCGTAAGGCTGCCGAGGCAGAAAAGAAAGATGCTCAGGCGAAGGCTGCTGCACAAAGTGCTACTGAAAAGAAATCTGAACAAAATAAAGAATCCTCCGGCGGTACAAAGATTCATTGGGTTCCTATCTCTATTGGAGCTGCCGTTTCTGTCGCGGGTGGCGTCATGACCTACGTCTTTGATTCCAAGGCAAAAGACGTGACCAGAAAGGAACCGGCGAATAAAGAGGAATACGAAAAGAATCACGATGATGCGGGCAAGTACCAGACCTACAGAAATATTTCTATGGGTGTCGCTGCGGTAGGTCTTGTTTGCGTGGGCATTTCCATCGTATTTTAGGAATTTATATGAAAAAGTCTCTGATTGTCTCTCTGGGGGTTATCTTTAGCCTGGTCGCCTGCTCCGATTACCAGGCGGAATACGAAGACAAGTACGAAGCGCTTGTCTCGGAACCGATAGAAGTGCTGGATTCCAGCGCTAAGGAAACAATTGTTGATGCCCGTGACAATCAGGTCTATGAAGTTGTTCAAATTGGAACGCAAAAGTGGCTTGCACGAAATCTTAATTATAATGACGGAAAGGGCAAATGTCCGTCAGAAAAGAACTCGTTGTGTGAAAAATACGGCCGGTTGTACAATGCTTCTAGCATTATAAAAGCTCATAAGAGCGATAAGGCCAACGGCGATCAGGAAATTTATGATAGCCTTAGAGCCTTGTGCCCTGAAGGTTGGCATGTCCCGTTCAAGAGTGAATGGAAGGTCTTGAAGGACTACGTTGCTTCCCATGGCAAAAAAGGAGAGGTCGGTAAGAACCTGAAATCAACGGATGGATGGTTCGGGGCCGACTCGATGGTGGTTGATTCTAAGGACAGTATTCATTTTGCGGTCGCTTCCGGAAACGATCCCTATGGATTTAACGCTCTTCCTGCGGGTATTTGCCGTGGGTCTGTCTGCGATGTTCATGAAAACGCCTATTTCTGGGGAATTGCCGATACGGTTCGGGAATCCTTCGCGACGATGCTTGTGGGCTATGTGTTATCCTTTGAAAATGATGATTTTGTTGTAGATGGGAACATTAATTATTTGAATAACCCCAGAGTTTCTGTGCGTTGCATAGAGGGTGATCGTCGTGAAGCCTACTTTGATTCCACTTCTTTAAGAAATTCGAAGGAAATATTGGAAGACGATGCCTCTAGCAGTTCTGAAGAAGTCGAACCGTCTGAAGGTTCTGAAAAATCAACTGATGGGGATGAAGAATCCTCTGAAGAAAGTGCAGTGACGTCCTCAAGTAGTGTGACGGCGTCTTCTGACAGTGTCGCTAAATCTTCGAGTAGTATTGCAGCATCCTCTGCAAGTATTGTGGTTAAGGGAAAATACGATTGCTCTGTGTATAATTGCGTGACTACGGAATATTTGAACCAGACGATGCTTGCTGCTGGTGAGTATGGTGAGTTGCTGGATACGCGTGATGATCAAGTGTATAGGACTATTAAAATTGGAACGCAGACTTGGATGGCCCAGAACTTGAATTATTCAACCATCGATAGTAAATGCTATGATGGAAGTGCTGCGAATTGTAAAAAATACGGACAACTGTATTTGCAAAGTGAAGCGAAGTCCGTTTGTCCGACGGGTTGGCATTTACCGAGTGAAAAAGAATGGAATGTTTTGAATGACTATGTGGATGGTATTAACGGAACGGATGCTGTTGGTACGAGCTTGAAGGCTTTGGGAGTATGGGACGATATTTCTTCAGTTTCTAAAGGTACGGACCTTGTTGGATTTTCTGGCTTGCCTAGTGTCTATTTTGGTTCTGTATCTGCTTGTGGTGGGGTTAAGACGCATGGCTTATACTGGACGGCTGATGTGAATGAATATCGTTGTCTTTTGAGTGATAATGACATATTGTATGATTATACGGATTCTTATGCCGCAACTTATGGAATGTCGGTTCGTTGCCTTAAGGGAGCTGCACAAACGACGCCTTTGTCAAGCAGCTCTTCTGTTGCTGTGCCGAAGTCAAGTAGTAGTGTTTCTTCGCAAACAGCAAAATACGATTGTTCGAAATACAATTGCGTGACCACGGAATATTTGAACCAGGATATGTTGGCGGCAGGAAAGTATGGTGAGTATTTAGATGAACGTGATACGATGGTGTATAGGACTATTAAAATTGGATCCCAGGTATGGATGGCTCAAAATTTGAATCACAAAATGAAAGTGAGTTATTGCTTGAATGATACGGCGTCATATTGCGCTAAATATGGGCGGTTGTATGAATATGATTCTGCAAGTAATGCTTGTCCTTCAGGCTGGCGCCTGCCAACAATTGCTGATTGGCAAGATTTGTACGATACTGTAGGATCGTATAAGGCTCTCTGGAGTGCATCGTTCTATTCTGGAACCGATGATTTTGGCTTTAGCGGTGTTCCGACGAGTGTGCTGGACGGAAACTATTCCTCTAACGGATATGTGAAAGCTGATGCTGGTTTTTGGTGGTCTTCTACTTCGTATATTTCGAGTTACAATAAAACCTTTGAATTGTACAAAGAATCGGTATATTTTGGCTATTATGGCTTAAAGAGCCGCTTAGCAGTTCGTTGCATAATGAAATAATTTGGCTATAAAAACAAGTTAAGTGTTTTAAGGAAATATATCAGTAATTTTTTTAAGATTTGCTTCTTAAGTACTGAAAATACAATTGTTTAAAGGAATAGTTTTTTCTAATTTAATAAATATGAGAATTCGTTCCCTGCTCATTTTTGTCTTGTTTTTTGCGACATTCCTGTTTGCCGCAACCCCGACCTTGATTGTGGGTGTGGTTCTGGAATCTGAAACTGATTTGCCGATCAAGGATGCTGCCATTACCTATTTGTCGGGAAAAAAGCTGGGCGAGACGGATTCCGATGGCCGTTTTGAATTGACTGTTGATTCTAGGAACGCTATTCTATTATTCAAGAAAGACGGTTTTGACAGTGTACAGATCGAATTGCAAGATTTTGCAGATCTTTATGACATGGTCATTACCATGCAGACTACGTCCGATGTGCGCAATTTGGGGACCAGTACCGTGATTGGCGGTGGTGGCGACAAGGTGCAGTGGAGCTTTGAACGTAAGGTGAACTTGGATAAGCTGGAAGATGCTGCCGGCATGCGTTTTGACGTGACGGAACACCTGAGCCAGATGCCGGGTATTTCTGGCCAGAAAGATTTTAGTAGCGCCCTTTATTACGAAGGTTCCCGTGCAGGCGATGTGGCTTACCACCTGGGACAGCTTCGCATTCCGAACATGCGCCACTTGGATGTGGGCTTCCCTGGAAACCTTTCAGTCATTAATCCCCATATCTTGAGCGGGATAGAAATTCATGACCATTACGGCGAGGGCCCTATCGGTCAGGGACTTGCCTCTTCGGTACAGTATATTCCTGAACAGACCAAGGGTGATTGGGGACTTCGTGGAACGGCCGGCATTACGCTGCAAGAAGTGACGGTGGATGCTCCCTGGCTGTTCTGGGATAGCTTCCGCTTCGCTTTCCGTAGGCTAGATCCGGAAATGCTTAAGAACTTGGGCGAAAAGTTCTTTACGGAATTCAGGAAGCGCGGTGGCGAATGCGTAGATAACTGCAAGGTGAAGTCTGCTGACGAATTTGACTTGGAAGCTTACGATGTCTATGCGCAGTTCAATGGTTCTGATTCCAGCGGAAATACCTGGGCACTTCGTACCTTGTACAGTACCGATGAATACAGTATTCATCAGGATACTTCGAAGGCCGTTGACGAGGTGAATTCCATTGACATTATTGAAGGCAAGCAACAGTATTTGGTGGTTGGCGCCGAATACAATGCTCGCGACGGGCTTTCTGCTCATGCCGGTATTGTGCGGGAAGTTCTTGGTGACACGCTCCGCGATACCACCGGTTTCCGCAGTACGGCGAATTCCAAGGATGCGGCCACCTTCATTGATGGATATGAACAGACGCATACCACTTTGACCGGTGGACTTGAAAAGAAACAGAAAGGTCAAATCTTGGGTGCCAAGCTGAGCAATGCATTGCTCTATGAACATCATCTTTTAGAACGCAAGTACCAGGATTTTGGTGGTACGGAAAAGAATGATTTCAATGCCGGTGTTTGGTCTGGCGTGAGCCGCATGAACTGGCAGAGTGATTATTCCCAAAAGATTCTTTCTTTGGGGGCCATTGCCGATGTAAGCGAGGGCAAGGCTGCACCGACTGCTTCTCTTGATTTCGACCAGAATCTTTCTAAAGTCGATACCGCTTTCTGGAGACTTTTGGCCAATGCCGCTTATCGTAGCGACTGGAAACCGTATTATGATGATGGTGAATTGACTGGCCGCTTGGAATCAGGTGTGTCTGGTAAGCTTGGCCTAGGGTACAATTCTAAATATCTGGTAGCCCAGGGTTCCGGCTTTGGTCGCTACTACCCGGATCCGCTTTTGCCCATGCCCAAGGCTTATGCCCAGTACAATGACGTGACTCCGGTTGATTATGCTTGGGTGGCCGGTGTTTCGGGTACGGTGGAATTCAAGACTTCTCACCATTTCTCCATGGCGTCCAATATCAGTTCCGTTTATGGTGAATACGAACTGGAAGGCGGCAAGTCGCTCCCGTGGGAAGCCAATTCCCGTTTGGATATCTTGTCTCACCTCCGTTATTACCCGCGTAAGGACTCGATTATATCGGTGATTATCACGCACCATGCTGCATTGCATCGTCCGCTGTATTACTACGAGATTACGCCCTCTGATATCAAGGATCATTCTAACGGAACTCGCCGTCTGAGGGATTTAAACGAGTTTACGGATATGTTCCGTACTGACGCTCGAGTGAACCTCGACCTTGTGGGGAAGAAACCGTTCTCTTGGAAAGCGCGTTTCTATGTGGAATTGGACAACATCTTTGCCAACCTCGATGTAGATGCTCTTAAATTCTTGGGCGGCGAAAATGCACGTGAACGTTCCTGGGTGACCCGAGATAACAACGGCGAATCTTCCGACGGTTATGACCTGGTTCCCTTTATGGCGAAGGGCATGGGACTTTATCCCCAGTTTGGCGTAGAAATAACTTTCTAGGGAAATCCTGATTTGGGAAATACGTCATCGCGAGGAACGAAGTGACGAAGCGATTCATTAAGGCGATTCTTTTAACGATTTGCATCGTTTGCATATCTGTTTTTGCCCATGAGACAGATTCACTGTTTGTACCGCCCAAGCCTGAAAAGCCTCTGCGTTACTGTTCTTCGGTGAAGAAGTGGATTGAATTTGCCACCAATGATTCTAACATGGTGGAAATTACGCGTTTGAAGGGTGTGCGCATGGACTTGCGCTACGCCACCTTTGAAAACGTAACGGGACATGACTTGTACTGCGGTGTGCAGCGTGCCTTTGTACATAAGGATGCCGCCGCAAAACTTCGCAAGGCCGTGAAGATGATGGAACGCGAAATGCCGGGTTCCGAATTCGTGATTTTTGACGCTTCGCGGCCATTGTATGCGCAGGAGGCTTTGCGAAGGACGGTGCGTGGTACGCCTTATTCGGCCTACGTGTCTTCGCCGGCCACGGGCGGGCTCCATAACTTTGGCTTGGCGCTGGATTTGAGCATTACCGATGCCGATGGCAACTTGCTTGACATGGGCACGGACTTTGATTCTTTCGAACGCTGCGCGGGCGAAGTCGGCGAAGCGGAAGCTTTAAAGAGCGGTCGCTTGACGCAGGAACAGGTGGATAACCGTAACAAGCTTCGCAAGATTATGAAGGGGGCGGGCTGGGTCCCGCTCGGCAGCGAATGGTGGCATTTTAATGCTTACCCCAGCAAGTACGTGCGCGAAAACTATCCGAAGTTCCCGCTGTAATATTTACTCAATTTCGACCTTAATCTCTACGTTTTGCACCCAGGGCTTGGGTGCATTTATGATGGGGTGCAGAATCTTGCGGACGGGGGCGAGGTCTTGTGTCTTGATGTAGAGCTTTGCCCAATGTACGTTTTGTACGACGGGCACGAAGGCGTCCACAGGGCCGAGCACCATGAGATTCTTGTTCGCACGGAGAAGGGCTTCGAGCCGTTCGACGGTGTGGCGCAACAAGTCTTCGTCGCGGCTGCCGCAGCTGATTTCGACAAGCTTGCAGAAGGGCGGGTAGAAGGCGGCGCGCCGGTCTTCCATTTCCTTATTTGCGAATCCGTTAAAGTCATGGTTCACGGCAAACTGCATTACGGGTTCGCTCGGCTTGAGCGTCTGAATAAGCACTTGGCCTTCGCCGCCGGCACGACCCGCGCGCCCTGCAGTCTGGCTGAGCAGCTGGAAAAGCCTTTCGGTGGATCGGAAGTCGGGGATGCCGAGCCCGCTATCGGCGCCAACGACCCCGACTAATTGCACGCCCGGGAAGTCGTGGCCCTTGGCGACCATCTGCGTTCCAATCAGGATATTGTATTCGCGGTTGCGGAATGCATCGAGAATCTTTTCGCTGGCACCTACGTTCTGCGTGGTGTCGCGGTCCATGCGAATCACCTTCGCATTCGGAATCCATTCGGCGATTTCTTCTTCGAGCATCTCGATGGCGCCGCCCACAAACTCGTAGGTTTCGGCGCCGCAGGCGCTACACGGTGTATTCACCGGGTAAAGGGCGGCGCAGTAGTGGCACATGAGCGAGCGGTACTGCTTATGGTAAACGAGCGGAATGTGGCAGTGCTTACAGTAAAGCGTCTCGCCGCATTCGGTACACACGCGCATCTTCGAAAAACCGCGGCGGTTCATGAGGATGATTGCCTGGTCGCCGCGCTCAATGCAATCGGTCAAAGCCTCGCGCAGCGTGGGCGACAGGAGGATGCCCTTTTGCTGGCGCATCTTGCCCATGTCCACGATTTGCACTTTCGGGAGCGGCGCCTGCGTGGCGCGTTCCTTGAGTGTGACGGTCTTTAAATTTTTCGCCTGCGCATTATAGAATGTCTCGAGGCAAGGCGTGGCACTTCCGAGAACCACGAGGGCGCCGTACTTGTACGCCAAATGGAATGCCATTTCGCGAGTGTGGTAACGCGGTGCCGGATCCTGCTGCTTGAAAGAGGTGTCGTGTTCTTCGTCGAGAATCACGAGGTCAAAATCAAATGGTGCAAGAATGGCACTGCGGGTGCCGAGAACCACCTGCGCATCACCCTTCAAAATGGAGACGTAACCTTCACGCTTCTTGGGTGCGGAAAGCGCCGAGTGCAAAACCACAATCGGGACTTGTAGAAAATCTTCGAAGCGCTTGAGGGTTTGCGGGGTGAGCCCGATTTCGGGCACGAGGATTAAAACTTTCTTATTCTGCTTGAGGGCTTCGCGGGCGAGTTCCTGGTAAACGCGGGTTTTGCCCGAGCCCGTGACGCCGTGGAGTAATACGCCGCGGAAGCCTGTCTTGTTCAGTTCTTCGCAGAGTGTGTTGAATGCGTTAGTTTGTTCTAACGTAAGAGCCGGCGCGTTCGGGGGCGTTGCGGGGCGACTCCCCGCAGAGGGGGTAGCGGGAGACCCTTGGGGCTCGCGCGAGGGGGAGGCTTCCCCCTTTGTAAATGCCAAGGCGTCCAGATACTTCTCAAAGTCGCTGGGCCAGAACACGAACAGCGCCTTCATTGGTGTGCTAATGTAATACCGCGCCGTCCATTCGAGCATTTCCATGTAGCGTTCGCTAAAGCGGTAGCCGGACTGGTGCGGGTAAGCGGGGCGCACGTCAAATTTGGGACGGTCCTGGTGTACTTTGGAAACCACGGCGAGGGCCGGCTTTTTACGGGTGGCAAACTGAACCCATACAACATCTCCGCGTGTAAGACGATGGCCTGCGGGCACTCCGTAGGTGTATACATCGGGTGCCATGGGGATGTACACCTCGCAAAAATCCGTCAGCGAGGCGGATTGGAGCTTCTGATGTACTTCATCGGGTGCACTAAGTTTTGGAATTCGTTTTGTCACGGGCTAAAAGATAGTTAATACCGCAAAAAGCGCCTATTTTGCAATCTTTTTTGTTTCAAAAAACTTTTTTTGTTAGATTATAGTATGCAAATCCCCTTTGGGACTTGCCATACTATTGGAGATCTCTATGAGCTTATTTGACGCCTTTAAACCGAAGTGGCAAAATTCCAACCCCGAAAAGCGACTGGAAGCTATCGCTGAATTGGGCGCGGACAACCAGGATGTCCTGGAACGCATTGCCGAGTCCGATACTGAAGCCTCTGTAAGGATGGCTGCCGTTAAGAAGTTGACGATTATTGCATCCTTAAAGAAGATTTCGGAAAAAGATTCCGACGAAGATGTGAAGCGTACGGCAAAGACTCGCTATTTGGAAGAAGTGGTCAAGAAGCTTAAAAACGAGGCCCAACCGAGTGCCGAGGATCTAGCTTATCTGCAAGATGTTAAGGATACGCATTATGCTGAAGACCTGCTCAAGGGTGTCAACACCGCAGGCCTCGTTCGTACCGAACTCGTGAAGATTTGTACCAAGCAGTCTATTCTTGCCCTTGCCGCTAACCGCGACTTGGACGAAGATATTGCTATGACGGCTGCTCGCAAGGTGACCTCCGACTCCTTGCTCCAGGATATTGCGAAGAACTCCAGACAGCCCGAAGTTCGCAAGGCTGCAAGCGAAAGAATCCGCGCAAGGAAAGACGCTGAAGACAACGGCAAGAAGGCGGCCGAACTCTTGGCAAGCAAGCGCGAAGCTCTTGTACAGCAGGCTCATTTCTTGGCAGCACAGAAGGATCCCCTGGCTGTCAAGTCCCAGTTTGATTCTCTGATGGAAGAAGCCGCAAAGCTTGGCATGGGCGACAAGCAGGCGACGATTGACGAAGTTTATGCAAGCTTCAAGAAATTCTGTGACGAAGCCGATGCAGCCCGCATCGCAGCCGAAAAGGCTGAAGCAGAAAAGCAGGCGAAGATTGCTTCTCTTACTGCAGCTCTCGAAGAACTTGAAACCTTGATCTCTGAAAACAAGGTGGCTGACAACGCCGAACGCGTGGATGCCATTCTTGCTGAATGTGCCGAAAGTAAGTCCCTGATGGATGCCGCTTGGACCAAGCGATACAACAATGCGACCTTCAAGGTGCAGGACTTGCGCAAGGTGAAGGAAGTGGTTGTGGATGTGCCTGAAGCGACTGACGAATCGGTGCGACCGGAACTGCTGGAACGCCTTAAGGCCCTTGCGGATTCTGATGCTAACGATATGACCAAGAAGCATTTGCATGCCATTGTTCGCGAATGGGAAAAGCTTCCGCTCCTGGAAGGCGAAGATCCCATGCTGCAGTCCTACAATGCGCTCCGCAATACGCTTTCGATTAAGATTTCCGCATACGAAGAAGACTCCCAGAAGCGCTTCGAAGAAAATTCTGCAAAGCTCAAGGCTATCATTGAAAAGGTGAAGGCCCTTGACGAAAATGAAGACTTCCGTGACTTGAACAAGAAAGTCCGCGAATTCTACCAGCAGTGGAAAGAAATCGTTGGCGAAAACAAGTTCAAGTATCACGACCTGTGGCAGGAATACAAGGCTGCAACGTCTCGTTTCCAGGAAATGCAACAGTGGGAAAATTGGCATAACGAAAAGGACCGCGATGACCTGCTCCTTGAAATGGATGCTTTGACCAAGGAAGAAGGTAGCCAGGCCGTTCTTGCCAAGCTCAAGGATATTACGAACCGCTGGAAAGAAATCGGACCTATTTCTGCAGCCAAGTTGCAGGAATACCGCGACCACTTCCAGAGCAACTACGAAAAGATCAAGGATAACTGTGCCGCCTTTATCGAAGAGATGACCGCGGAACGCCAGAAGAACTTGGCCGAGAAGGAAACCCTTTGCGCCAAGATCGAAGAACTTGTCAAGAACACGGAAATGTTCTGGAAGGACAAGTACAAGGCCATGCAGGAAATCCAGGAACAGTGGAAGGCCATCGGCATGGTTCCGAAGGAAAACGTGGCTGCCCTTACCGAACGCTTTAAGGCGGCAACGGCTGCCTACTATGCCCAGCATAAGGAAAACCTGAAGGCTGAAGACGAAAACCGCGAAGCCAACTACGAAAAGAAAGTTGCCCTCTGCATGGAAGCTGAAGCCCTCAAGGAATCCAACGACTGGAATGCTACTTCGAACAAATTAAAGCAACTCCAGGAATCTTGGAAGGCTGTGGGTCCTGTGCCCAAGAGCAAGTCCGACGAAATCTGGAATCGCTTCCGTACCGCTTGCGATAGCTTCTTCGAAAAGAAGCGTGCCCATTTTGAAGAAATGGATGCCTCAAAGCAGAAGAATCTGGAATCGAAGACTGCAATTTGCGAAAAGCTGGAATCTATGGAAGCCGCCGGTCAGGGTTCTCTTGACGAACTGAAGGCCGTAGAAGCCGAATGGAAGGCTGCTGGCATGGTTCCGAAGGAAGCGATTGAATCTATCAGCAATCGTTACAACACGATTTATAACAAGATTCTTGAACGTCTGGCTCATACCGATTCCACCTTGGCCGAAGGCCTCGGCGTGATTAAGGAAAAGAAGAACGCCATGATCGAAAAGGTTCGCCAGTTTGCAGAAAGCGCTGGCTCCAACCAGCTTGCAGACGCTGTTCGCGAACTCCAGAAGGAATGGCGCGAACTTGGATTCTGCGGTATCGAAGATATGGACTTGTACAAGAAGTTCCGCGAAGCATGCGATGACTTCTTTACTCGCCGTCGCGACCAGCTCGACATTCAGGAACAGGCTCGCCAGAACAACTTGCAGAAGAAGCTGTTGCTCTGCGAACAGGCCGAAGACTTGCTCACTGACCTGAGTGAACAGACTGTCGGTGCCTCGATGAACAAGGTGAAGCACCTCCGCCGTTTGTGGAAGGAAGTGGGCGCCGTACCTCGTGAACATTCCGAAAAGACCTGGCAGCGCTTCAATACCGCTTGCGACAAGGTGTTTGCCTTTGGCCGCAAGGACAAGGAAGAAACACCGGCTGCAGCTGCTGCTCCGGCAGAAGCTTAGCTTAAGCCAAAATGAAATTAGGGGATGGCGACTTCGCCATCCTTTTTTTATTTTTGGGCTATCATGCAATTTCCTCCTTGGACAAGTATTGACGATGCCGCGCGCCTGCTTCACGATGGGCAGGTGGTCGCGATTCCGACTGAGACTGTTTACGGCCTTGCGGGTAATGCTTATTTGCCGTCGGCCCTGGCGCAGATTTTTGCGATCAAGGAACGTCCGACTTTTGACCCGCTGATTGTTCACATTTGCGAAATTTCGCAGCTGGCTGACATTGCCGAAAATATTCCCGAGGCGGCGTATGCGCTGGCGAAGGCCTATTGGCCGGGCCCCATGACCATGATTCTGCCCAAGAAGGAATGCATTCCGGATTTGTGTACCAGCGGACTCCCGTCTGTGGCGGTGAGGTTCCCGTCGCATCCGGTGGCGCAAGAAATTATCTGGAAGGCGGGCGTGCCGCTCGCTGCTCCCAGCGCGAACTTATTCAAGCATGTGAGTCCGACAACGGCCGAACATGTGGCGGCGCAGCTGGCCGACCGTGGCTTGGCTGGCATTGTCGATGGCGGCCCCTGCAACGTGGGCGTAGAAAGTACGATTGTCTCTTTAGTGGGCGAGCCGACGGTGCTGAGACCGGGTGCGATTACGCCCGAGATGATTGCAAAAGTCATCGGTGACGTGAAGATTAAGGAATCGACTTCTAAGCCTGGGCAAGCGATGGCCGCGCCGGGGCAGTGCGATACGCACTACCGTCCGCAGGTTCCGTTGCTCTATGGCGAAATCCCTGCCGACTTTACGCTGCCGGAACACTGCGTGCGGATTGCCTTCGGCAATCGCCCCGGCGTGATTCCCGCGACTCTCAATCTCTCTGAATCGGGCAATATGCTAGAGGCGACAGCCAAGCTGTACGCCTACATGCACGACTTGGATGATCCCAAGTACGACTTGATTCTAGTAGACCCGATTCCGAATGTCGGAGTCGGTATGGCCTTGAATGATCGCCTCAAACGGGCGAGCATCAAGCTTTAGTCTTTCTTCTTCAAAATCTCGCGGAGTTCGTTTGCGGCGCGCTGCAAGTCGTCGTTGATGATGACGTATTCGTACTTGCCCTGGGTCTTGGCGAATTCCATTTCTTTCTTGGCGTTGTGCAGGCGGAGCTGAATGACTTCTTCGGAGTCGGTGCCGCGACCGCGCAGGCGCTTTTCAAGTTCTTCTTCGCTGGGCGGCAAAATCAGAATGCCTGTAGCGTCGGGGTAGACCTTGTCAAAGTTCACCTTGCCGAAAACGTCCAGGTCGAAAATCACGCGGTTGCCTTCGGCGAGAGTATGCTCGACAAAGCTCTTGGGCGTGCCGTAGTAATTGCCGTGGACTTCGTTCCATTCGATCAGGCCATCTTCCTTGATGAGCTTTTCGAATTCTTCCTTTGTCTTGAAGAAATAATGAACTCCGTCGACTTCGCCTTCGCGCGGCTTGCGCGTGGTGGCCGAAATAGAATACTTGATGTCCGGAAAATCCTTGATGACCAAATCCTTGAGGGTGGTCTTGCCTGCGCCGCTAGCGGCACTCATCACAAAAAGTTTGTTCTTCATAATTATTTCTTCTTATCTTCAATATAAAGCGGACGCTGTTTGACTTCGTCGTAAATGCGGCCGATGTATTCACCCATGATGCCGATGGATATCAGCTGTACGCCACCAAAGAATACGATGGCGGTCATGAGGGATGCCCAGCCAGGAACCGTCGTGGCGGGGCTGAGGAATTTTTCGAGAATAGACCAAATCAACACGCCGAGACCGACGATTGTTGCGAACAATCCAGCATAGAAACTGATTTTCAGCGGTGCAGAACTGAATCCGGTAATGCCGTCCAGGGCGAGGCGCACCATCTTCTTCAGCGGGTACTTGGAGGTGCCTGCAGTACGTTCGGCGCGGTCGTACTTGACGCCAATCTTCTTGAAGCCGACCCAGCAAACGAGTCCGCGCAAGAAGCGGCTACGTTCGGGGAGATTGGTCAGCTGGTTCACCACGCAGCGGTCCATGAGACGGAAGTCGCCGGTGTCAGGCGGAATATCGATGCTGGTGAGCTTGCCAATCAGGCGGTAGAATGCAAATGCCGTAAAACGCTTGAACAGAGTTTCGCCCTTGCGCTTGTTTCTTTGGGCGTAAACGACCTGGTAGCCTTCGCGCCATTTTTTGAGCATTTCGTGAATCAGGCTCGGCGGATCCTGCAAGTCACCGTCGATAATGACAACTGCGTCACCGGTAGAATGGTCCAGGCCCGCACTAAAGGCTGCCTGATGACCGAAATTGCGGCTGAAGTTAATAATCTTGTTGTTCGGGTTGCCCGGCAACAGGGATTCCACGATTTCGCGGGTCCTGTCCTTGGATCCGTCGTTCACAAAGATGAGCTCGTGCTCCACTTCCTTGAGTTCTTCTTCTAGAACCCGGTAGGTTTCGGCGACGATTTCTTCTTCGTTAAAAACAGGAATGATTACAGATAACAGCATGATCTACCTAGGGAATAAGCGCGGGATTGATGATGTCTACGTGGTCGCAGTCCTTGTCTTCAAGGGAGTCTGTCTTGATGGTAAGAGTCTGTACGTTTTCGACATTTACTTCGGCGGTTTTTAGGGCGCCGAGGATAAAGCGGCCGCTGTCGAAAAGGACATTGCCATCGGCGATAATCTGCAATTGGACTCCATCGCTGCAGAGAGATTCTTCGTCGAGACCAAAGCCCATCTTGAAAGTCTTGTACTTGCCTTCGATATTAAATACGGTTTCGGAAGAGGCGTGGGTTCCGAAGCCTTCGCTATAGAACTTGCCGCCGACCTTGAAGGCGTTGCCTTCGAGGGAGCTGTTCTTGTGTAGCTTGCCCCAAGCCTGCTTGTGGCTTGTGTAAGCAACTTCAGTAAGGGGAACTGCGCCGTTGTCCCTGTAGAAATAGAACTTGAGAATGTCGGCCATGACCTTCCCGGTTTCGCGGTTCTTCACGATGTATTCTATTTGATTGTAGCCCGGTGATAGGCGGTCGTTGGCAACGCTTCCGCTAACGGTTCCGTTGACGTAGGGGGCGTTGGTTAAGGTGTCGTTGTTGAAAATAATGGTATAGTCCCAGAGGCTGGCTACGGCGGCTTTTTCGTTCAGGTTAAACCGGTAGAAAAGGGATTGCTTGGTAGAATCTTCCGAGAAGCTCTTTAATTCTGGGTCGCTGACTGCGATGATTTTTTGAGGATTGAATTCCTTGCGTCCGTTAAACTTGGCGATTTGTACCCAGTAATTGTTGGTAATCAGGATGTTCTTGACGCCTTCCAGATCCATGTCCCGTTCAAAGACATCGCAGGTGGTGGCGATTCGGTGTTCTACGGCTTTCTTGTGGTATGTGTGGCTGTCCCAGCAGTCTAGGCCGCGAATGTAGTAGACTTCGCCTTTGTACTTGTCGATGAGTTTCTTGAGGGCGTCGGTGCTCATCTGGCGAGCACGGTCGTAATGGATAGAGGAAATGCCGTAGCCAACGAAATGCCAGGGACGCCCGTAGATGAACATCCGTTCTTTTCGGGGCTGTTCTGCAAGCCACCCTAGAATTTCGTGTTCTTCTATGGTGAGGTGGTTGCGGTTGTACATAATGTTCTTGTTAAAGTCTTCTTTGTAGTGGAAAGTCCAGCCGGTAAAAATCAGGGCGGTTCCCAGTGTCACAAGGAGGGCCGTAACTGCGTTCTGCTTGGCGTCTTTCCCGTTCATGGATTCAATCAGTTTCTCTACCAAGTGGGCGATGGGGAGTGATGCCACGAAAGCCATGGAGGGCAGCATCACCAGGCTATAGCGCTGGTTAATCTGAATGCTGAAGTCTCCCGAAACGTTTTCGAGAATCATGTAGGTTTGGATATGGTACAGAAGCAGGAATGCCAGGATTTCGAGATAGGTATAATCCTTTCTTTTGAGACCGATAAGGGCTCGTCCCAGCAGGTAGAGGGCGCCTGCTGCGAACAGGTAGTTGAAGTAGGTGAGGAAGGGGTTTTCAAGCTCTCCGTTCTTGGTGAGGGGCTTGGTCATTTCTTCCCAGTTGCGGGCAAGGTCTTCGAAGAAATGACCATGTGCTTCGAATTCTCCGCCCTGGAATCCAAATCCCTGGAAGTAGCTGATGGTCAAAAGTGCGGGGACCGAGAATAGCGAGAGTGTTGCGAAAAATACTGGGGCCTTGGCGCTCTTGCTGTCCAAAAGCTTGGGTAGGGCGAATAGGATGAATGCGAACAGGCAGAAGGCCGTTTCTTGGCGGGTCTGAGCAAAGAATGCCAGCGAAAGTGCGAGAAGTGCCCAGTGCTTGACTGTGTTGCGGTCAAAAGCCCACTTGAAAATGAGGAGAGAAAGGGCCGAAAGGAAAATGTAGAGGGGTTCCACCGACATGGCGCGGAACTGGAAAAGAACCGTGGGCTGCAATGCCGTGAGAAGTGCCGCAAAGAACGCCAGCAGGGGTTGCCTTGTCCATGCCACAATGGCGAGGAACATCAGGAGCATTGCCAGGGGCAGCATCAGGAGTTCCATGTTGAAAATCCAGTGCAGGTCGTTACCCAGGAGCGGCATGCCCAGCAGGTATAAGAAAGCGAGTCCCTTGGTCTTGAAACTGTTGGATGTGGCGACGCATTTCAACTTGCCGTTTTCAAAAAAGCCCTGGTTGCAAGTGCCCGATTCATGGTTGTAGTACATGTTCTGGGCTACCGACATGAATACGCTTTCGTCGCTTTGTACGCGGTGACGGGCTTCAATCTGGGTGGCCGCAAAAATAGTGATGACTGCGGCAAAAACCAGCATCAAGATCGAAATGCTCTTTTCGGGAAGAATCCCCTTGATCCATTCTCTAAAGTCCTTGCTTAAGGAGTAAAAAAGAATGATTGCCGTTACCAGCTGCACCAGGAAAAGGGGAAGCGGCAGGTTCAAGTCCAAATACTTGATTGTATCCTTGTGGCCTACGTTGGGGCCTAGGTAAATAAGAAATGGAATGGCGAGTGCGACAACAAGTCCGATAATCGTGCCTGGATGGGCGAGATTCTTCAAAAGTCCAGTAATGAAAGCTTTCATTTTATAAATATAAATAATGAAGGCGCCCAAGGGCGCCTGGTTCTGTATGAATTAATCGGTTTTCAATTTTGTGTGAGCTTTATTTCTTTTTTTTGCTCGATTTCTTGGAAGACTTTTTAGAAGACTTCTTGCTGGATTTCTTGGCGGCCTTCTTGGTGGTCTTCTTGGAAGATTTCTTTGCTGCGGGCTTGGGTTCCGGTTCCGGGGCAGGCTCTGCTTCCGGTTCGGGTTCCGGTTCTGCAGCGGCTTCTGCTTCCGGTTCGCTAGCTCCTTCCGTAGCGGCCGGTTCTTCGGTTACCGGCTCGGTGCTTTCGGGGGTGCTAGTTGCAGAATCACCAGAAGGTTCGGTAGAGCTTTCTTCCGTTGCGCCGTAACCATAACCCATATCGGGCGTGGTGGTGTCGGGTTCGGGAGAGTAGGCTCCGCCGGAGTAGTCAAAGGAGGATTCCTGGGATTCCGTATCGCTAGTATTGAAGTTAGAAGAGTCTTCGGTTTCGGTATTCCAAGTGTTGTTGGCATCTTGGCTTGTGCTGGTACGAGTCAGGTCGAAACCATAAGACAGCTGGATTCCGACTCGGCCGGAAGAGGCACGGAATTTGGTTTTTACGCTCTTGAAGGATTTCAGGACGGAGGTGTAGTCATAAATGACTTCAAGTCCGATGTGGTAGGGGAAAATGGCGCCAATACCGCCGCTGACGGTAAAGTTGAGAGGCTTTTCCCACCAGTTTCCGTTGCCGGTCAGGGGCATCAAAGTTCCTGCTCTCGCTACTACATAGGGGGAGACTGCCCTGCCCTTGAGCGGGTCGTAGGTGATGACGCCCCAAAGGGGGAGCGTTGCCGGGGTAATGATGGTGTCGCCTTTTTGCTGGGCTGATTTGACGCCGAGGCCAAAACCGTAGCGAATAGGAATGTTGGGAGTGAATAAAACTTCGGAACCGCCCATGAATTCAATGTCGGAGTCCATCTTTTTGTCAGAAGTTTTTCCGTCCACATCTGTATTGACATTGACCTTGGAGGGGAAAAGCAGTTCGAAGAAGGGGCGGATTTCAAGAGCGTTGGCCGTTCCGAGGAGACCCGCCAAGGCGATTAAACAAGATTTGTAAACATTTTTTATCATTGTAAGATACCTTTGTTTTTCCTGTCCCAAAAATAGATATAAAATGGCTAATTATTCCCACGGTTTTGGTAAAACATTTTTCACTAATATAAGGAGATTATAAGGTGTTTTACAGATGTTTACCTTGTGAGGGTGGTAAAAAAAAACTAAATTTGGGGCGCTTAATTCTAAAGAGAGGTTAAAAAGTGGAAGATAAGCTGGTTACGAAAGCGGCTGACAACGTTCGAATCCTTTCCGCTGCCATGGTGCAGAAGGCGAAGTCCGGCCATCCGGGTGGAGCCATGGGTGCCGCAGACGCAATTTCGCTCCTTTTCGCGGAATTTCTGCGTTTCGACCCGGAAAATCCGTACTGGGAAGCTCGCGACCGCTTCTTCATGGATCCCGGTCACATGTCCGCACTCCTGTACGGCGAACTGGCTATGCTCGGCAACCTCTCCATGGATGACCTCAAGAATTTCCGCCAGCTGGGTTCCCGCACGCCGGGTCACCCCGAAGTGGACGTCGCCCTCGGCATCGAAAACTCCTCGGGCCCGCTGGGAATCGGTCATGCTGTAGCCCTCGGTAACGCGATTGCCGAACGCTTCATGGTCGAACGCTTTGGTGATATCCTCCAGCACAAGGTGGTCTGCCTCGTGTCTGACGGCGGCCTCGAAGAAGAAATCGCTTACGGCGTGGGCCGTATTGCCGGTCACCTCAAGCTTTCTAACCTCATTTTCTTCTACGACGCCAACCAGGTGCAGCTGTCCTGCAAGGTTGAAGACGTGATGAGCCACGACTTCAAGAAGCAGTACGAATCCTGGGGCTTCCGCGTGATTGATGTGGCCGACGGTCACAACATTGCAGAACTCCGTAAGGCTTTCAAGGCCGCTTGGGCCGAAACTGAAAAGCCGACCATCATCATCGGTCACACCACTATGGCCAAGGGTGCCATCGCCGAAGACGGCAAGTCCTTCGAAGGTGCTGTTTCTACCCACGGTCAGCCGCTGAACGCTGCTGGTGCTTCTACCGATGCAACCGTGAAGAACCTCGGTGGCGATCCGGCCGATGCATTCAAGATTTTTGACGACGTGAAGGCTGGCTTCGAAGCCCGTAAGGAAGAACTTCGCAAGCAGGTTGCCGAATGGAAAAAGGCCAAGGCTGCTTGGGATGCCAAGAACCCGGAAAAGGCCGCCACTCTCAAGGAATGGCTCTCGGGCAAGGCTCCGAAGATCGACCTTTCCGGTCTCGAACTCAAGGAAGGTGTCGCTACCCGCGTGACCTCCGGCACCGTGCTCGGCTACCTCGCCGAAAACGTGAAGAACTGCATCTGCAGCTCTGCTGACCTTTCTAACTCCGACAACACCCAGGCCTTCCTCAACAAGACCGGCATCTTCCGCGCGGGCGATTTCAAGGGCGCCTTCGTTCAGGTGGGCGTTGCCGAACTGACCATGGGCGCCATCTGCTGCGGTATCGCACTGCACGGCGGCCTCTATCCGATTTGTGCTACATTCTTCGTGTTCAGCGACTTTATGAAGCCGGCTATCCGTATGGCAGCCCTCATGAAGCTCCCGGTCAAGTTCATGTACACGCATGACAGCTTCCGCGTGGGCGAAGACGGCCCGACGCACCAGCCGATCGAACACGAAACCCAGATCCGTTTGCTCGAAGGTCTCAAGCGCGAAGACGGCAAGTCCGAAATGCTGGTGCTCCGCCCGGCCGACGCCTTCGAAACCGTGACCGCCTGGGAAATGGCTTTTGAAAACAACGATCGCCCGACAGCGATTATCCTTACCCGCCAGAACGTGAAGACTCTCCCCGGCGACAAGCGCTACGAAGCTTCCAAGGCATGCCGCAAGGGTGCCTACATCGTGAGCGACAATTGCGGTTCCGCACGCCCGGACTTGACCTTCGTGTCTAACGGTTCCGACGTGCTCCTGACTCACGACGCTGCCGAAATCCTCCGTGGCGAAGGCCTCAAGGTCCGCGTGGTCTCCATGATCAGCCCGGCCCTCTTCATGGCTCAGGACAAGGCTTACCGTGATTCCGTGATTGTTCCTTGGACTCCGGTGTTTGCAAAGTCCAGCGGCCTTCCGCTCCTGTTCGCCCAGGTCGTGGGTGGCTTCGGCAAGGTCTCCGGTCTCGAACGCTTTGGCGCTTCCGCTCCGGCAGCCGTGCTTGAAAAGGAATTTGGTTACACTCCGGAAGCCGTCGTGGCCGCCGCGAAGGAATACCTCGCTGAATTCAAGGCAAACGTCGCTGAATTCAAGAAGTTCAACTAAGGCTTAAGATGATTTGCCCATTCTGCAAGAAAGATAACGATAAGGTGGTGGACAGCCGCGTGAGCGGTTCGTCTATCCGTCGTCGTCGTGAATGCTGCGAATGTGGCCGTCGCTTCACCACCCGTGAGTACATTGAAGTGCAGCCGCTGACCGTGATTAAGCGTAGCGGCGAGCATGAACCGTTCCAGCGCGAAAAGCTTTTGCGCGGAATTATGAACTCCTGCAAGAAGCGCCCTGTTTCTGTTGCCGAAATAGAACAGCTGGCGACTAATGTGGAAAATGCGTTGACCCTCACCGAAAATGCCGAAGTCAGTTATGAACAGATCGGTAACTTGGTGATGCAGGAACTCAAGAAAGTGGACCCGGTTGCTTACGTGCGTTTTGCTTCGATTTATCGCGAATTCAAGGAAGTCGGTGAATTCGTGGACCAGATCAAGAGCATGGACAAGTAGACGGAAGTAAGAAGTGTGGAGTGTGAAATGAGAAATTCTACATTTCACATTTATAATCTGAAACCTTGTTTATGAATTTTGCCGAAAAATTAGATGCTGCTTTTAATAAGCGTGCTCCGTTGTTTGAAGCGACGGAGGCTTTTCGCATTATAAACGGGGCTCCAGATGGTTTCCCCGGCATGACGCTCGACAAATTCGGCGACCGTTACCAGATTCAGTTTTTCGGCGATGAACTGCTCCGCGAAAAGCGTGCCATTGCCGATGCGATTTCGCAGAAGTTTTCACCCGTTTGCCTCGTGGTCAAGGAACGCCTTTCCCGTTCCGGCAAGTCGCTGGAAAACCCGCCGATGGAAGTGCTGGTGGGCCGCCCCGAAGATTCTACGGGTGTTGTCCGCGAAGGTTCTGCGATGTTCCACATCGATTTGCTCGATACGGTGAATCCGGGGCTGTTCCTGGACATGCGTGCGATTCGCTTGGAGATGGGCGAGCGCGCGGCCGACCGCCGTATGTTGAACCTGTTCAGTTACACATGCGCCTTCTCGGTGCACGGCCGTCTAGGCGGTGCCGAGATTTCGACGAACGCCGACATCAGTGCGAAGATTCTAGACAAGGGCCGCGAAAACTACGCGCTCAATGGTCTCGAACCCAAACAGGGCGAATTCTTCAGGGGCAACGCCGTCGAATACGTTCACTGGGCGCAAAAGAAAGGCCTCAAGTTCGATGCTATCGTGCTCGACCCTCCCAGCTTTGCGCGTTTCAAGGGCAAAAACTTCAACGTGCGCGAACACCTGATGCCGCTTGTGGCCGACTGTGCGACTCTCCTGAACAAGGGCGGTCTCTTTATGGTGAGCTCCAACTATAGCGAATTTAATTTGTCCGCTTTCTCGCGGAATGCACTTGCTTCAGTTGCGTCCGTCCACCCGAAAGCGAAAACGCTCTGGAACAAGTCGCAGGACATTGATTTTGTCGGCTCCGGCCACACCAAAGATAGCTGCCTTGTGGCAACGCTGATTGAAGTGTAGCTATTTAGCCGCCACGGTGAACATGCCGCTGCGCGGGATGTGAACCTTCCAGGTGAGCCATTTCATCTGCTTGTCGTTCACCATGAGGTAGGGGTCGACGAGGGCAACGCTCTTGGTGCCGGAGAAATCCATGGCGGTGCCGGCGTTGTCGTCGAAATTCTTGCCTTTGCCGAATACTTGATAGAACAACGGCTGCCCGAAAGTCACCATGATTTCTGGCTGGATAAAGCTGAGTTCCTTGGCGAGCATCTTGCGGAGTGCGGCTTCGAGAAGCGGCGCGAGCGGGCGTTCGGTTGACTTGAAAAAGTACGTGATGCCGATGTCTTTTTGATCGATGGAAAGGCTTGCGAATAGGCGCGAAAGCATCTGTCCGACAGCGGTGCCGAAGAATACGTCGGTGCTTGTTGCCGAGATGCTGGCTGCTTCGGCCATTTTAATGGCGGGGAGCAGGAAAAGTAATTTCGGCTTGGCAGGGCCCACGTAGCGGGCGAGTGATGCTTCTTTGGCGTACATGGCTTCGCCCTTGATGGATTCGTAGAATGCATCAAGAGAATCGACAGATTCGAAGGCGTGGGCGGCGCGCTTGACGGTGCGTGCCGTCGGCATGTTGGCTGCCGGAATGGCGGTAGCCTTGGCGTCGACGGCGCCGAAGAGCGAAGGCGCGAATCCGGTGGTGTCTGGAATCGGGGCCTGTGATGCTTCGACAGAAGCAACTGCCGGGCTGTTCGGAAATTGAGGCGGCAGGTTGCGCGGCACCGGGCGTGCCGCGGGGGCTGCGGCCAGAGTCGGCGGAACAGGACGCGCTGTAGGCGCGGGCGCACCAGGAACAGCTGGCTTGCGAGTGAGTGTCCACGGCTCGTCTAGCAGCAGTTCCGCTTCGCCCAGGTCGATTTGTCCTGAAAGGTAGTTGCGCAGTTCGCTAAAGTCAAATTCGTCAGCCATTCAGGCGCTCCAGGCAAAAGTTCAAAATCGTCTCGGCCAAATCGACCTTCTCGCCCATGGCGAGCGGTGGAACGGGCTTGCCCTTTTCTACCAGGGCGAAGCGCACGCAGTCGCGGCCAAAGCCGGAATCGGCTGCCACGGGTGCATTTAGTAAAAGTGCGTCGGCGCCGCTCTTTTCAAGTTTTTCGGCGGCGTGTTCTTCGAAGTGGTCGGTCTCAAGTGCGAAACCGACAATCACTTGCTTTCGGCTGTTAGCGGCGGCCTTGCGAGCGGCGGTGCAGTCGCGAAGAATGTTCGGATTCGGCACAAGTTCGATTGTCAGCTGGCTGCGGCTATCCTTGATTTTTTCGTCGGCGGCGTGGGCGGGGCGGTAGTCCGCTACCGCCGCGCAATGCACGACGGCGTCCGCAGAAGTTAACCGTTCCATCACGGCGTCGTGCATGTCCCGGGCGCTTTTCACTCGGGTCACTTTCACTCCGCCCGGGAACGCCGCCTCCATGGGACCTGCGACGACTTCGACTTCAAAGCCGTTGGCGTAGAACACCGAGGCGAGCGCCACGGCGGTCTTGCCGCTGCTGCGGTTGCTGATATAGCGCACCGGGTCGATGGCTTCTTCGGTACGGCCTGCTGTCAACAGCACCTTCTTGCCGTAGCCGGGAAGTGTAGAATCCTTCGTCGGGTCGATATCTTTTGCAACGGGAATTGCTGGCGCGGGGGTTTTAGGGGCCGTGCCCCTAGGCGATGGGGTAGCGGAAGACGCGCAAGCGGCTGCAGCGAGGGGCAGGCTTGCCCCTTCTAGCCACTTCACAATCTCAGCCGGTTCCATCAGGCGGCCTTGTCCGACTTCGCCACAGGCGAGTTCCCCTGCAGGGGATTCCAGTACGGTCGTATTTTCGAAACCGCGCAAAATCTCAAGGTTGCGCTTGACGGCGGGCGAGTTGTACATGGCCACGTTCATCGCGGGCGCAATCACGCGCGGACAAGTGCAGCTCATAAAGCAAAGACTCACTGGGTCATCTGCAATACCGCAGGCGAATTTCCCGATGACGTTCGCGGTGGCAGGCACTACTAGGTAAAGGTCAGCCCAACGCGGAAAATCGATATGCTGGAAAGGACGCGCCTCAACGGCACCGTTCTTTAAATAGACGGGACACTTGCTGAGACTCGCAAAAGTGAGCGGCGCCACAAATTCTGTCGCCGCATCGGTCATGCAAACGCGCACTTCGGCGCCCTGCTTTTGCAGCAGGCGCAACAGCTCGCAGCTCTTGTAAACGGCAATGCCGCCCGAGACTCCAAGGAGGATTTTCTTTCCGGCCAAGTTCATATTATCTAAGATAGAAAAATCTTTACCATTTTATCGCTCGCCCACTTGAGCACCCACGCAACGACGAGAATCACGAAGAAGGTCACAAGCAGCAAGGCCGTCACATTCCATGTAGAAAACACAAGATGCATTTTGTCGAACACCTTGATGTAGGCCATTTGCGTCCAGCCAATGGTAACATGCTGCACCAGGAACACGCAGTACGAAAGAGCAGCCAGTTTTTGTACTGGGGCACTCACCGCCTTAAAACGGAGCAGGCGCGGAGAAAGGTAAAATACGACCGCAAAAAGCGCAATCGCGGCAACGGAGCCAAGGCAATCCGTATTGATGCGCCCCGGGATATTGATTAGCGAAAGCGCCAAAAACAAAATCCCCGCCACGAGCGCCACGCGGAAGTTCCTGAAACGCTCCAGATTTTCGATTAGGAAAAAGCCCACGCAGAACTTGAGCGAAATTGTCACGGGCAAGATGCTAAACACATCGTCATGCTCAGCGGGAATCATATACTGGAATCCATACAGTACCACAAGAACAAGCAACGTCACCACAGGAAATTTACGGTAGCACTTGGCAAGCAGCGGGAACAGCAGGTACAGCAGCACAATCGCCCCCACAAACCAGTCACCGCAAAAAGCATAGGTGTCAAAACCATAAGCGCGAACGTAGCCGTCAAAGCCCGCCACCGTAAGCAGCAATTTAAGCGGATGCCCCATAAAGAAAGCGTTCCCATCCGCAAAATAATGGCGAAGCATCGTCAAGGGAATATACAGGCACGGAATCCAAAACGGCGGATAAATCGCCTTGGCGCGCTTGACATAGAACGTCTTATACGAGATATGGTCAAACGTATCAGCCGCTCCGTATTTTTTATAAAGCAGTCCTCCCGAAAGGGCGACAAATATCGTGACGGCCACGTTTCCAAAATCGTAGTTGGGCGTAACGTAGAACAAGTTGACAAACGGAAGCCCAATAGTGGCATATTCATACCAAAAATGATACGTGATGACAAAGATCATCGCGAGCACGCGCAAGACATCGAGTTCCTGAATCCTTTTTTCCATATGCTAAAAATAAAAAAAGTATTCCGTGAGCAACAAAGCCCTCGGGTGTTAGCCGAGGGCGGTTGCGAGAGCGAGGCGATATCACATTCTTGCAGATGCGATAGAGCCGAGCGGTCATATAAGAAATCCCGCGATTTCTCGCGGGATTCCTTTAAGCTTTTAAAGAAGCGAATTAAGCTTCAGCTTCGTCAGCCTTCTTCTTGGAAGCCTTCTTCTTCGGAGCGGCGGCTTCACCGATGGTGGTGCCAGATTCGCCCGGCTTGTGAGAGTCCATCCAAGCCTTGAGCTCAGCGGATTCACGGTTCTTGAAGTAGTCAACCACAGAGAGGAAGATCTTACGGTTGTTCTGATCGATTTCGGTCACGACAGCCGGAA
>JAEEGJ010005115.1_pt1 | contig 42197 bp, 54 predicted proteins | sample 8958761 | NCBI WGS metagenome assembly JAEEGJ01 (sample SAMN16246546, study PRJNA631951) | gut metagenome | biome: gut microbiome; feature: rumen; material: RS-attached | host: Bos | place: Iran: Karaj | collected 2018-10
AGAGGTACAGGTTCGAATCCTGTCACGGTCGTTTGCTCAAGATTTTCTTGAGCTTTTTTTATTGCACTACTTTTGGTATTTTAAACATATTCTGTTCAATACTAGGTGCATTTTGTAATAATCCTTCAATATTGTCAAATTCTTTTATTTCATCTTTTCTAAATACATTTCTTTCTTCATTGGCACCTATCGTAATGTCTAAATCTTCTACTGGTGCGTTATTTACTATATTTGCAAAATTTAAAATATCTTGTAAATTTTCTAAATAGTTATTAACTTCACTTTCATTTATAATCAAATCTGATAAATCAGCAATATGTAATAACTCTTCTTTACTTACCATCATTAATCTATATCCTCCCATAATAAATCTTGTAAGAATTCTGCAGCATGTTTTGCAGCAATATGGCAATATGTATAATAATCCATTTCATTATTTCCATTTGGTGTATCTGAAATTCCTCTTATAACTAAAAATGGAATTTTGTCTAAAAAACATACTTGTGCAATCGCTGCTCCTTCCATTTCTACACATTCTGCTCCAAATTCTTCTCTTACTTCTTTTGCTATTTCTGGATCTGAGCAAAAAATATCTGCTGTAGCAATTGTTCCAATTACCACCTTAATACTATTATCTACTCTTTTTTCAAGAACTTTTTTGCATATATTTATTAATTCATAATCACTTCTAATGAATTTACCTATTCCTTGAATTTCTCCTTTTTCATAGTCACCAGCACTTGTTGTATCAAAATCATACTGGACAATTTTTTCTCCAATTACTATATCTTGTATTTTTAATTCTGGATTTATTCCTCCTGCTGCTCCAATATTTATAATTTTACTAATTTTAAAATTATCTATTAAAATTTGAGTTGTTCTTGCTGCATTTACTTTTCCGACTCCACATTTTACAACAATTACTTTTTTGCTGTTAATTTTTCCTTTTACAAAAGTCAATTCATATATGTCTTTTTCTTCGTATGAATCCATTATATTTTTCATTTCAATAAGTTCTTCGTCTGTTGCAACGATTATTCCTATACTCATAAAATACTCCTATTCTTTATACTCCATATTTTTTGCAAATCATTAAATTTGTTTTCCATAAAATATTTTTTTATTTTAAGCAATAGACTTATACAATTCCAATAAATTGCAATACTATTCCTGAAAATACTCCAATTGCATATAACAAGCCAACAATAGCAATATTTTCTTTTATGTTTTTGTTTGTTTTAAATAGAATAATTAATCCAACTCCCGCACCTGTTAAAAGTCCTGCTATTAGTGAAGCACCGCTTATTATATTTTGAATATATAAATTAGTAATAATTACTGAGGCTGCACAATTTGGAATTAATCCTATTAGACTTGATATTGCAGGTCCTAAAATTGCATGATTTCCAACAAATGTTGCTATGTTATCTTCTCCAACCCATTCAACGATACAATTAATAATAAGTGTAATAATAAATATGTATATTAAAATACTTATTGTGTGCTTTATAGCAGATTTAAATATTCCATTCTCTTCACAGTGACAATGCTCATGTTCACATATATCTTCTATTTTTTCTTCTTCTTGATTTTGATGTTTTATTACCCTATATACAAAATCAATTATGAATCCAAAAATTATACCAATTATAAATTTAATTGCAAGAATTTTAACTAATGTTAAAATTGGAACTTTTTCTGAAATAAATATAGGTATCATCTCATCTGATGTTGATAAATATACTGCTAATAATGTTCCTAAGCTTATTACTCTTGCTGAGTATAAATTCGTAGCTGATGCAGAAAATCCACATTGTGGAATAATTCCAACTGCGCTTCCTAATAAAGGTCCCCATTTTCCTGCTTTTTTTATTGTTTTTTTTGATTTTTCACTCATTTTGTGTTCAATGTATTCCATGATGACGTATGTAATAAATAAAAATGGTAAAATTTTAATTGAATCTATAAGTGCATCTATCAAAATGTCTATCATATTTAATAAAATCCCTTTCTTTTTTTATTTATAAAATATTTTTTATAAATTTTATTATTCTTCTCCCCAATTAAACTCTTTTGTTATTTCAATTCTAGATTTTCCAGGTTTTATGTTTTCATTAGGAGTTACTATTAAATCGACATCATAAGTGTCTTTTAATTTTTCTATATTTTCTTGCTTATAACCTATAACATTGTTTGTGTCTAAAGGGTTAACAGTAACTTCCACTTCCATAACTTTAGTATTTAATTTCTTTATTTTATTTACTATTGCATCATACCACAAACTAGATTCAACTTTTTGCCTAAATGCTGGATGAAATGGCCCTGCTATTACCTTTTCAGAAAATTCTTCTTGTTCCACATCACTATCTAATGGTTCAAATCCAATAGCTATTATTTCTATATTTTTCTCGTTAAAAATTTTTACTAATTCTTTGCATGTTTCAATTGCTTGTACTACTGCTAAAGGTTTATATTTCATTTCATTACATTCTTTTTCAAGAGGTGTTCCTTTAATTACTAATACAGGATTAATACTTACAATACTTGTTTTGAGCTTTATTAAATTCTTTGCAGTATTAATATCATCTATTTTAGTACTATCAGGAAGTCCAAGCGTTATTTTATGACCTAATTTAAATCTATTAAATCTTATCATTCTAGATGCTCTTTTTATATCTTTGTAAGTATATTTCATACCAATTCTTTTTAATATATAATCATTTGTAGAATATACTTCTAATTCAACAGTTTTTACTTTATATTTTTTAAGCATCTTTATTGTTTTTTTGTTAATATTATTTGGTCTTATAGATACTCTTATACTATCTACTCTTTCCATTCTTATATATTTTTGCAGTGTTTCTAATAATTCTTGTTGTATATTTTCTTTTAAATTTGTAAAGTCAGATCCTACAAATGCTACTTCTACAAAACAATGTTCATCCATCTCTTCTATTTTAATCAAATGTTTTTTTATTAATTCTTCTAATTTTTCTTTATTTAAATCTTCTTTTTGTGATGAAATTCTTTGATTATCAAATATCCAATCTTCTTTTTGTTCAGTATATGGTAGTATTACAGGTATTACATATTTTTTCATAGATTCACCTCTTTATTTTCTCTAAAGCTAATTTTGCAGCTTCCATTTCTGCGTGTTTTTTGCTTTTTCCATTTCCTAAAGCTAATACTTTATCATTGTATTTTACCTCTGCTGTAAATATTTTTTCATGGTCTGGTCCCTTTTCATCAATTATTTGGTATTCTATATGAACATTTCCATTCTTTTGTAATATCTCTTGTAATACAGTTTTGTAATCTTTTTGCCCAATATGTTTTGTTGCATTTTCTATCGGCTTTGTTAAATTCTTTATAATAAATTCTTTAGCAGGTTCTAATCCTCCATCTAAAAAAATAGCTGCAATTACAGCTTCTACACTGTCTGCCATAATTGCTGGTCTTACTTCTTTTTGTGATATTCTTTCAGATTTTCCCAATTTTAAGAAATCACTAAAATTATGCATTTTTGCTATTTCATATAAACTATTTTCACATACTACACTTGCTCTAACTTTAGTCATTTCTCCTTCTTTTAATTCTGGATACTGTTGATAAATATACTCACTGGAAACAAATTCTAAAATACTATCTCCTAAAAATTCTAATTTTTCATTACTCTGTTTCTTTTTTTCGTATGCATATGATGTATGTGTTAACGCTGTTTCTAATAAGGTAATGTTTTTAAACTCATAACCTATTTCTTTTTCTAATTTTATAAATTCTTGCATTTTTTTATTAATTCCTTTCTCTTTTACGGAACGCTTTAATAATAGTTACATTAAATTGTTAAAAATTTGAACAGTCAAAACTTTATGCGTTCCGATTAGTTACTCACTGCACTATAACTTGAATTTATATTATTTTCATTTGTTTCATTACTTTTTTCAGCTGTCTCTCTAGCAAAATATCCTGTTATAAACCCAATTAGAAATACAACAATTATTAGAATTGCCGTTTTAAATTTTTCTTGACTTACATACATATATTTATCATAAATTTTAACATGATCCTTATTTTGTTCTTTTTTATTACTTTCCATTATTACTAATCTTCCTTTCTTTTTATGTGCTATAATTATACTATTTTTCTTAGAAAAAATCAATATTTTAGCGTGTAAACACTAAACTTTTTTAATTTTTATTTTATTAATTTACTTTTTCCATTTTTATAGTCAATCTCAACTCCTGGTTGATTGTTATACACATATACGTTAAAGCATATACTTTTTCCTTTGTCTTCAACTGATTCAGCTTCCATTTGTACTCCACTTGCTACTAAATTTCTATCTTTAAAAATAGGTGTAACCCTATATAAAACATGTTTATTTTTTGTTTTTACATACTCAGCAATAGCATTTTCAAATGGTAGCATTCCTTCTACATTTAGGTATCTAGTACCTGTAATTAGATTTTTATTGTTTGCATTTTCTCCAGCCAATTGAAATCCTATTAAATGACATCTATTATATAAATATTTTCCATCAACAAAATCATATTTTGCAATTTGCCAGCCAGAAGGTTTAACCATTCCGATTTCTCCCCTTGGCTCTGTAGGCATTAAATCTTTTCCAATATTTGCAAATGCTGTTCCACATCTTCCTAATGAATCTAACTGGCTATATTCTTCAAATGATTTTGTATTAAAATATTTTTTTTCAAAACTAGGTTTGTTATTATTTATAATTACATAAGGTTCGCCATTAAATTCTGGTATTGTATCTAAATTGAATGATGCTTTTGTAGATCCTGCTTTTCCTTTTATAACATCATCTAATGCATTTTCTGCTACTGCGAAAACATCTTGTCCATCTATTACTTCTTCTATATAATTACGTATATTATCATTTGAAATTCCAACGGCCACTATAACTATTAATGCTAACAATGCTAGCCACAACTTTTGTTTTTTTCTACTTTTTCTTTTTTTCATAAAATCACTCTTCTCTATTTGTACTTAAAATATTATATATTAATATTGATAAAAACACAACTATAAATATAAATATTGACCAAAAAAATAACCTTAAGTTTTCCCCAAGGTCATTTTTTATTTAACTATACTAACATTAATACTGCTGTTTCAGCTCCGTCACCCTTACGAGTTCCTGCTTTAACAATTCTAGTATATCCTCCAACTCTATCTGCATATTTTGGAGCGATTTCGTTAAACATTTTTGAAGGTAAATCTATATTATTTCCTTCTGAATCTTTAACTTTATTAATACTGTTCATTATTTTTCTTCTAGCATTAAGTCTTGATGGCATATCTTTTTGTCTACTTTCTGTTGTTTCTTCTTTAACAACTTTAAGATATTCTTTACCATTTTTGCTTTTTACTAATTCTGTTTGTTTGTTTCCTTTTGAATCTAATTTAGCTTTAACAACTTTTACATCTACTGTTTCGAAGTTATCTTTTTCTTTAACAGCTAATGCTATTAAACTATCTGCTATTGATTTTACTTCTTTAGCTCTAGCTTCTGTAGTTGTAATTTTTCCATACATAATTAAATCTGTTGTTAAGTTTTTAAGTATTGATTTTCTTATGTCAGTTGTTCTTCCTAATTTTCTATTAGCCAATTTATTCACCCTCCTTCAAAATTAATCTTCTTCAGGTGCAAAATCTAATCCTAAATCATGTAATTTTGCTGTAACTTCGTCTAAAGATTTTTTACCTAAGTTTCTAACTTTCATCATTTCTGATTCTGTTTTATTAGTTAAATCTTCAACTGTGCTAATTGCAGCTCTTTTTAGGCAGTTAAATGACCTTACAGATAATTCTAATTCTTCAATTGATTTTTCTAATATTTTTTCTTTTTTATCTTCTTCTTTTTCTATCATTACTTTAGTATTTTTTGCAGCTTCTGATAAATCTATAAATAGCTCTAAATGTCCTGTCATTATTTTTGCTGCTAAACTTAAAGCTTCATATGGTTTCAAGCTACCGTCTGTCCATACTTCTATTACTAATCTATCTAAATCAACCATTTGGCCAACACGTGTTGCTTCTACTTGATAATTGACTTTTTTTACTGGTGTGTAAATAGAATCTATTGGAAGTACAGATATATCTTGATCAGGCTTTTTATTTTTTTCTGATGACAAATATCCTCTACCTCTATCTGCTGTAAGTTCCATTTTTAAATGTCCACCTTTAGATACTGTAGCAATATGTAAATCTGGATTTAATATTTCAACAGTTCCATCTGATTCGATATCCCCAGCTGTAACTTCTCCTTCTCCATCAAAGTTTAAATGTAAAACTTTTTCTTCGTTTTCATCAAATTTTAATCTTACATTTTTTAAGTTTACTATTATTTCTGGTACATCTTCTACAACATTTGGAATACTTGAAAATTCATGTAGTACTCCATCTATTTTTACACTTGTTAGTGCACAACCAGGTAATGATGAAAGTAAAATTCTTCTTAATGAATTTCCTACTGTAACACCATAACCTCTTTCTAGTGGCTCACATACAAATCTAGCATAATTATTTTTGTCATCTACTTTTGTACATTCAATATTTGGCCTTTCAAATTCTATCATTATTTACCTCCTAATTATTTAGAGTATAGCTCTACTATTAAATGTTCCTCTAGTGCGATATCTATATCGTCTCTTGATGCTAATCTTATTACTTTTCCACTTAATTTTTCATTGTCTCTTTCTAGCCATGCAGGAATTGGTCTTGTTGCAGTTGCTTCTACATTTCCTTTTATTGTAGTATTATCTTTTTTATTTTCTCTAACTGCAATGACATCTCCTGGTTTTACTAAATATGAAGCAATATTAACTTTTTTACCATTTACTTCAAATTGTGCATGTGTTACAAATTGTCTTGCTTCTGCTCTTGAAGCACCAAATCCTAATCTGTATACTACATTATCTAATCTGCTTTCTAATATTTGTAATAAGTTTTCACCTGTTACACCTTTTTTATTAGAAGCCATTTCAAAATATTTTCTGAATTGTTTTTCTCCAACTCCATAATATGATTTTGTTTTTTGTTTTTCTCTTAATTGTGTTCCATATTCAGAAAGTTTTGCTTTTCTTTGTCCATGATCTCCAGGAGCATAATTTCTTCTTGCTACACTGCACTTATCTGAATAACATCTTGCACCTTTAAGGAATAATTTGCATCCCTCTCTACGGCAAACACGACATTGTGCGTCTTTATATCTTGACATTTTTATTTCACCTTCCCTTTAATTAAACTCTACGTTTTTTTGGTGGTCTACAACCATTGTGTGGTATTGGTGTTACGTCCTTAATTGCACTTATTTCTAGTCCTGCTGTTTGAAGAGCTCTTATTGCTGCTTCTCTTCCAGAACCAGGTCCTTTAACAAATACCTCAACAGTTTTTAAACCATGTTCCATTGCTCTTTTTGCTGCAGTTTCTGCAACTTCACCTGCTGCAAATGGTGTGCTTTTTCTAGATCCTTTGAATCCTAATCCTCCAGCACTTCCCCATGATATAACATTACCAGCTGTATCTGTAATAGATACTATTGTATTATTAAAGCTTGAATGTATATGTGCAGCTCCTCTTTCAATGTTTTTTCTATTTCTTTTAGTAACTGTCTTTCTTGTTACACTTTTTGCCATTGTTCTTACTTACCTCCTCTATAAAAGATAATTATTATACTTTTAATCTTTCTTTGATCTACTTACTACTTTACGTGGACCTTTTCTTGTACGCGCATTTGTTTTTGTTCTTTGTCCTCTAACTGGTAATCCTCTTCTATGTCTAATTCCTCTGTAGCATCCAATTTCTGTTAGTCTTTTAATGTTTAAAGCAACTTCTCTTCTTAAATCACCTTCAACAGTATAATCTTCATCAATTGCTTTTCTGATTTTTGCTAAATCATCGTCTGTTAAATCTTTTACTCTAACATCTGGATTTATACCTGTTTTTTCAAGTATTTTTTTAGAACGTGATAATCCTATTCCATAAATATATGTTAGTCCAACTTCTACCCTTTTTTCTTTAGGTAGGTCTACTCCTGCTATACGAGCCATTCTTTTTGCACCTCCAAAATTTTTTGTTTTATGGTTATGCTTTTTCCTAAAAGTGAAATGCATTAAATAGCTTGCAAAAAGGCGTGCTCACTATTTAATTTTTAGGTTTAAAAGCACAATATATATAAACATAAATGGATATAAAACTTATAAAGTTTCAGCCGCTACCTATTTATGTTATAATCTGTATTAAATTTGTCTGTTTCCAGACACCTAAAATAATTATATGAAATTATTTTATTCATATAATTATCCTTGTCTTTGTTTATGTTTAGGGTTTTCGCAGATAACTCTAATTACACCCTTTCTTTTAATAACTTTGCATTTGTCACACATTTTTTTTACTGATGGTCTTACTTTCATTTTATTCACCCCTCTGCTTGTTACTGTTATTTCTATTCTTGATTTGTTTATTTTGCTCTCCAAGTTATTCTACCACGATTTAAATCATAAGGTGAAAGTTCTACCTTTACCTTGTCTCCTGGTAGTATTTTTATGTAATTCATTCTTAGCTTTCCTGAAATATGAGCTAAAATTTGATGCCCATTTTCAAGCTCGACTTTAAAATTTGTATTAGGTAAAGCTTCTACTACTGTACCTTCAACTTCTATAACGTCTTCCTTAGCCACTTTCTCGCCTCCTTAAAGAGCTTTTTTATACTATAATTTTCAAAAACAACATATTATGTAACTTTATCTAGTTACATATTTGTCCTTATTTTAACAATAGCTTTTATATTATATAACAATTTTTCTAGATTGTCAATATTTTTGGCTCATTTTCTGTAATTAAAATTGTATTTTCATAATGTGCAGCTAAACTACCATCTTCTGTAACAATTGTCCATCCATCTTCAAGCTCTAAAATATTAGATTTTCCTTGTATTACCATGGGTTCTATTGCAAGTGTCATTCCTTTTTCTATTCTAGGACCTCTCCCTGCTTTTCCGTAATTTGGTATTCCTGGTGCTTCATGCATTTCTCTTCCAATTCCATGGCCCTCGAATTCTCTTACTACTGAATACCCATTTTCTCTTACAAATTCACCTATTGCATGAGATATATCACCAATTCTATTTCCTGGTTTTGCATATTTTATGCCTTCATAAAATGCTGCTTTTGTTACATCTACAAGTCTTTGTGCATCTTTAGAAGTTTTTCCTCCACATATAAAAGTACGAGCTGCATCTCCATTAAATCCATTTTTTAATGCAACTGTATCTACACTTACTAAATCTCCTTCTTTTAAAATTTTATTTTTTATAGGAATTCCATGTATTACTTCATCATTTACAGAAATGCAAGTAGCATGCCTATATGGTGGTATTCCTCTAATTCCTGGATCATAACCAATTTGAGCCGGTATTGCTCCCAATCCTCTCATAATTCTTTTTGCTCTTTGATCTAGCTCATATGTAGATATTCCAGGTTTTATTTCTTTTTCTAATTCTTCATAAAATTTTGCAACTATTTTACAAACATCTTCCATTAACTTTATTTCTTTTTCTGACTTGATTGATATCATTTTTCTATCCTTTCATGTAAGCAATAATGTCTCTTGCAGCTTCATCTGCTAATCTATTTATTGATACGCTTATTTCTTCTTCTTTTACAATTCCCTTTCCTCTATAGAAATTTATAACTGGTTCTGTTTCTGTGAAGAAAATGTTTAGTCTTGTTTTTAATTTTTCTTCAGTATCATCAACTCTTTTTATTAATTCTGTTCCGCATTTATCACAAATTTCACCATTTTTAGGTTTATTTAGTATCATATTATATACGGCTTTACATTTTGGGCATTCACGTCTTGCCATTACCCTTTCTACTATTTCCTCAGTTGGTGTTTTTAAATATGCAACTAAATCAAGTTTTTTTCCTTTTTCTTCAAGCATTTTGTCCAACTCTTCTGCTTGAGAAATTGTTCTTGGATAACCATCTAATATAAATCCATCTTCACAATCAGATTCATTTAATCTTTCTTTTACCATTGCATTTGTAACTTCGTCTGGTACTAGTTTTCCTTCATCTGCATATTTAGTAGCTATTTTTCCTAATTCTGTTCCTTCTTTAATATTTTTTCTGAATATGTCTCCTGTTGATATATGTGGAATATTTAACTCTCCCTTTAATATTCCTGCAACTGTTCCTTTTCCTGTGCCTTGTGCACCCATCATAACTATATTCATACTATCTCTCCTTCTTTTACGCTATTTACTAGCTTTTTATGCCTATATTCTATATCTTTTTCCACATTTTGTCAATAGTTATAGAAAACTAATAATAGGACAAAAAAACATCTATCAAAATTGATAAATGCTTTTTTATAATATTTTTGAGGTTTCTTTTTTCCTCCGTCCCAAAACGGACCTTATTCCAAGAATCCCTTGTAGTGTCTCATTACTAATTGAGATTCTAATTGTTGTATTGTTTCTAATGCAACACCTACAACAATTAATACTGCAGTTCCTCCAAATGTAATATTTAAAGATGTAAATCTTAATAACATTGGAAGTATTGCTATAATTGCTAAGTATATTCCACCAAATAGTGTTATTTTAGATATTACTGATGATAAATATTCTGTTGTTGGTTTACCAGCTCTTATTCCTGGTATAAATCCACCATTCTTTTTTATATTGGTAGATATTTCTGCTGGATTCATCATAGCATAAGTATAGAAATATGTAAATCCTAAGATTAATAATAAATATACTATCGCATTTGCTATTGTATAACCAATACCAACACTTGCATCTGATGTAGCTGCAGAAAATTTATATATTACTGACCAGAATCCGGTGCCTGTTGCAATATCTCTATTTATAAAAGAAATTATCATAGCCGGAAATGTCATAAATGCTGATGCAAATATTATTGGCATAACTCCTGCCATTGCAAGCTTTAATGGAATATGAGTATTTTGTGCTCCAACCATTTTTCTTCCTACAACTCTTTTTGAATATTGTACAGGTATTCTTCTTTCAGCAATTTGCATATATACAACTGCTGCAATTAAAACTATTGCTCCTATAATTATTCCTAAAGCAGTTAATAATCCAACTGTGCTAAATCCTTGTGATGTGATCATTAAATTCCATATTGTCACAACTGCAGATGGCATTCTAGAAATAATTCCAACAAAAATTATCATAGATATACCATTTCCAATACCTTTATTTGTAATTTGTTCTCCAAGCCATATAAGTATTGATGTACCTGCCATAAATCCTATTACAACCATAGCAGCAGTTAAAAATCCAGGTTTTATAAAGATTTGTACTGAACTTGAACTATATGAAAAATATAGTCCTAATCCTTCAATTAATGCTAATATTATTGTAAGGATTTTTGTATATTTATTTATTTTTTGTCTTCCTTCTTCTCCACCTTCTTTAGTTAGTCTTTCTAATGAAGGAATAACAAATCCTAATAGTTGAATTATAATTGATGCGTTGATATATGGTGTAATACTCATAGCAAAAATTGAAAATCTAGCAAATGCTCCACCAGAAATTAAGTTAATTAATCCAGCTATACCATTACTGTTTTTCATAGCTTCATCTAATGCTAAAGCATCAACTCCTGGTATTGTTATATAACATCCTAATCTAAAAATAACAATTAATACTAATGTATATAATATCTTTTTTCTAAGTTCAGGTGTTTTCCAAGCATTTTTTATTGTTTTAAACAACTTAAATCACCTCAGCCTTTCCGCCTAAAGCTTCTATTTTTTCCTTTGCTGCTTTAGTAAATCTAGTAGCTTTAACATTTAATTTTTTATCTAATTTTCCTGTAGCTAATACTACGATTCCATCATTTATTTTTCCAATTATTCTTTCTTCTAATAATGTCTCAGCTGTAACATCTGTAGCTTTACTCTTGTTAAGCATTGTTAATGTTACTTCTGTATATGTGTTAGCGTGAATATTTGTAAATCCTCTTTTTGGTAATCTTCTATATAGTGGTGTTTGACCTCCTTCAAATCCACGTCTTACACCTCCACCAGATCTTGCTTTTTGACCTTTTTGTCCTCTTCCTGATGTTTTACCATTTCCAGAACCAATTCCACGTCCTACTCTATTTGATGCTTTTTTCTTCATAGCTGGTTTTAATTCTTCGATTTTCATTTTAGTTTTGCACCTCCTTGTTATGAATTTTATATTATTTCTTTTTAAAAATCAATATATTACTTAAAAATATGATTAATTTTTGAAAAAATGGTTGTATTGCTAGGAGAAATTTTTTAAAAGCAAGGGAGCGTACATGTTGTACGTGACCGCATTTTAAAATAATTTCGACGACGCAAGATTGCCATTATTTCGAAAATTTAAAGTATTTCTGATACTTTCTTACCTCTCTTAGCTGCAACTTGTTCAACTGTTTGCATTGATTTTAAACCTTCTATAGTTGCATATACAACGTTTCTTGGATTGTTTGTTCCAATAACTTTTGTACGTATATTTTGATATCCTGCAAGTTCAAGTACTGGTCTAACGCTTCCTCCAGCAATAAGTCCTGTACCAACATCAGCAGGTTTTAATAATACGTTTGCACTACCAAATTTTCCTATAAATTCATGAGGTACTGTTGTGTTTACAATAGGAACTTCTATTAAGTTCTTTTTAGCTTCTCCAATAGCTTTCTTAATAGCATCTGGAACTTCAGCTGCTTTACCATTTCCAACACCTACATGACCATTACCGTCACCAACAACAACAACTGCACTAAATCTAAAGTTTCTACCACCTTTTACAACTTTTGCAACTCTGCTGATAGCAACGACTTTTTCTTTTAATTCATTTTCTTGCTTTTCCATGTAAATTTCTTTACCCTCCTTTATTAATTAGAATTTTAATCCGTTTTCTCTAGCTGCTTCAGCTAATTCTTTAACTACACCATGATAAATATATCCACCACGATCAAAAACTACTTCAGTTATATTTTTTTCTGTAGCTTTTTTTGCAATTAAAGCTCCAACTTCTTTCGCAGCTTCTTTATTTGCATGTTTTGTTTTTACTGATTTATCTAATGTTGAAGCACTAACTAATGTAGTTCCTTTAACATCATCGATAATTTGTGCATATAAATTTGTGTTACTTCTATATACACATAATCTTGGTCTTTCAGCTGTTCCACTTATTTTTGTTCTAACTCTTTTATGTCTTCTAATTCTTTCAAATTTTCTATCAGTATTTGAAACCATTTTATTTCTCCTTTCTTCATATTCGAATATTTATGATTTCTAATTTTAATCAAAAACAAGTATTGATTTAAGATTAAAATTACTATATGTTCATGAAAGAATGGTTATATTGCTAGGCGAAATTTTGTGCAAATATCGGAGCGTACTTTGTGTACGTGAGGATATTTAAGCAAAATTTCAACAACGCAAGATGGCCATTATTTAATGAACTTTATTTACCAGTTTTACCAACCTTACGTCTAATAACTTCTTCAGCATATTTAATACCTTTACCTCTATATACTTCAGGTGGTCTCTTTGTTCTTATTTCTGCTGCTACTTGGCCTACTTGTTCTTTATTGATTCCTTTTACTATAATAGTATTTGGGTTTGGAACATCAAAAGAAATTCCTGTAGGTGCTTTATATATAACTGGGTGTGAATATCCAAGTGAAAGATTTAAATCATTTCCTTGTTTTTGAACTCTGTATCCAACACCATTTATTTGTAATTCTCTAGTGAATTCTTTTTGTACACCTTCAATCATATTATTTACTAAAGTTCTTGTTAAACCATGTAAACTTTTATCTAATCTTTCTTCACTACTTCTTGCAAATGTTAATGTTCCTTCTTCTAGTTTTACTGTGATTTCTGGATTGATATCTCTTTCAAGTGTACCTTTTGGTCCTTTTACAGTAACATGTTGTCCCTCAACTTTTACTTCAACTCCTGCTGGTACTGCAATAGGTTTATTTCCTATTCTTGACATTTAAGGTTCCTCCTTCTTTCTATTTTTTACAACTTTAATAATTAATTTCAATTACCATATATAAGCTAAAACTTCTCCACCTACACCAGCTTCTCTTGCTTCTTTATCTGTCATAAGACCTTTAGATGTAGAAATAATTGCTATACCTAATCCATTAAGAACTTTAGGTAATTCTTCTTTATTTGCATAAACTTTTAATCCTGGTTTACTAATTCTTTTTAATCCATCAATTACTTTAGCACCTTTTTCTCCGTACTTTAAAGTAATTCTGATTGTTCCTTGAGCATTATCATTTATTTGCTCAAATGATTTTATATATCCTTCTCTGTATAAAATTTCTGCTATACCAACTTTCATTTTTGAAGCAGGTACATCTACTGTTTTATGCTTAGAAGTATTTGCATTTCTTATTCTTGTTAGCATATCTGCTATTGGATCTGTAGTGTTCATTACTAACCTCCTTTTTTTGTTTTTTCCTTTTCTTTTTGCAGTTCCGCTAAACGACAAATTAGAGCATCATTTGCTTCACTGCCTTGAGTTATCTCTATAAGCTAATTGCATTCTCTAAGAGCTAACCCCTACCAACTTGCTTTCTTAACTCCAGGAATTTCGCCCTTATTAGCTAATTCTCTGAAGCAAATACGGCAAATACCATATTTTCTTATATAAGCATGTGGTCTACCACATAATTTACATCTGTTATATTCTCTTGTTTTGTATTTTTGTGGTTTTTGTTGTTTAACTTTCATTGACATTTTTGCCATTGAACAATTCCTCCTTATTTTTGAGTTTTGAATGGCATTCCTAATAATCTTAATAACTCTCTTGCTTCCTCATCAGTTTCAGCTGTAGTTACAAAAATTATATCCATTCCTCTTAGTTTATCTACTTTATCATATTCAATTTCAGGGAATATTAATTGTTCTTTTAATCCCATAGAATAATTTCCTCTACCATCAAAAGAATCTGTTGATACTCCTCTAAAATCTCTAACTCTTGGAAGTGCAACATTGAATAGTTTGTATGCAAAATCATACATTTTATCTTTTCTTAATGTTACCTTGCATCCTAAGTCTTGACCTTCTCTTATTTTAAATGCTGCAATTGATTTTTTAGCTTTTGTTACTATAGGTTTTTGTCCTGTAATTTGAGCTAATTCTTTCATTGCATTTTCTAATGCTTTAGGATTTTCTCTAGTATCTCCTAAACCAATATTTATAACTATTTTATCTAATTTTGGAACTTGCATTGTAGATTTGTATTCAAACTTTTTTGTTAAAGCTGGAACAACTTCTTTTATATATTGTTCTTTTAATGCATTCATTAATTAGTTCCTCCTTTCTTGATATTATTATTTTAATTCTTCTCCACATTTTTTACAAATACGAACTTTTTTATCATTTTCTATTTTATATCCAACACGTGTTGCTTTACCACATTTTGGACATACAACATTTACTATACTGCTATGTACTGGAAATTCTGATGGTATTATTCCACCTTCTTCTCCTGCTTTTCTTGGCTTAACATGTTTTTTTCTTATATTTACACCTTTAACAACTATCTTTTGAGTTTTTGGTATAACTTCTAATACTTCACCTGTTTTTCCTTTATCATTTCCTGATAAAACAATAACATTGTCGCCTTTTCTTAGTTTCATTAAGGTTTCCCTCCTTCTTTTATTATTTTATAATTTTTTATGGTAAGATGTATTGTCTTAATTCTTATCTTTCAAAAAAGTCTTTGCTACTAAATTTATATTTTACTAGGCTTTCTTGAAAATCTCTTACTGCACTATCAAAATCAAATTCTTCCAATTGCTGTTTCCAATCCATAAGTTCTTCTGGAGTAAGTTGAGCTATAGTTTTCTTTTGTCCATCCCATCCCAGAACATAAAATTTTCCGAAATTCTCTCTTTTATAATCACCAGTATCACTACCATGAATTATATCATCATTATACCTTTCTACATGTTCTGGTAAAAGTTCTTGACCTAAAAGAAATTCTATGCCTTTAATTCCATATTTTTTTGCCCATTTTCTTCTTTCTTCCTTCCAGTCCGTCATCCATCTCACCTACCTAAAAACTATTTTTTATGACTATAGTACTTCTGGTGCTAGTGATAGGATTTTTAAATATTCTCCATCTCTTAACTCTCTAGCAACAGGTCCGAATATACGTGTACCTTTTGGTGTTTTGTCTTCTTTTATAATAACAGCTGCATTTTCATCAAATCTAATGTATGATCCATCAGCTCTTCTTATAGGATTCTTAGTTCTAACAACAACTGCTTTAACTACGTCACCTTTTTTTACAACTCCACCAGGTGTTGCTGATTTAACAGAAGCAACTACGATATCACCAATTGTAGCTGTTCTTCTATATGAACCACCTAAGCATCTGATAACCATAATTTCTTTTGCTCCAGTGTTGTCAGCTACTTTTAATTTACTTTGTTGTTGTACCATTTTTGGTATCCTCCTTCTTAAATATATCGTTTTTAAGACAAATCAAAATTAGTATATTGCTAGACGAAATTTATTTGAAAGGCAAGGGAGCATACTTTGTGTATGTGACCGCGTTTCAAATGAATTTTAACGACGCAAGATGCTGATTTTCATTTGGCTTATTATTTTATAACTGCCTTCTCTACTACTTCAACTACTCTCCATCTCTTATCTTTAGATAGAGGTCTAGTTTCCATAACTTTAACTTTGTCTCCTACTTGGCATTTATTTTCTTCATCATGAGCTTTTAATGTATAAGTTTTCTTTACTGTCTTTCCATATACATTATGTTGTACATTTCTTTGAACAGCTACAACTACAGTTTTATCCATTTTATCAGATTTAACTGTACCAATCATTACTTTACGAAGATTTCTTTCCATTAGTTATCTCCTTTCTTTTCAGCAATCTTTCTTTCAGTTAAAATTGTGTTAATTCTTGCAATGTCCTTTTTTACTGATTTAATTTTCATTGGATTGTCTAATCCATTTGTAGCTAAGCTGAATTTTAATTTAAATAATTCTGTTTTTAATTCACCTAGTTCTTTTTCTAATTCAGGTGAAGACATTTCTTTTATTTTATTTAATTTCATTAATTTTCACCCTCCTCGATATTTTCTCTAACAACAAATTTTGTTCTTACAGGTAATTTGTTAGCAGCTAGTCTTAAAGCTTCTCTTGCTGTTTCTTCTGGAACACCTGCTATTTCAAACATTATTCTTCCAGGTTTAACATTTGCTACCCAAAATTCTGTATTACCTTTACCTTTACCCATACGAGTTCCAAGTGGTTTTCTTGTTACTGGTTTGTCTGGGAATATTTTAATCCAAACTTTACCATCTCTTTTCATATAACGAGTCATTGCAACTCTGGCTGCTTCTATTTGGTTTCCTGTAATAGCTGCAGCATCTACTGTTTGAAGTCCGAACTCTCCTTCATTAACAACATTACCTCTTGTTGCCTTTCCTCTATTTCTACCTTTTTGTACTTTTCTATGTTTTGTTCTTTTTGGCATTAATGGCATTATTGTTCTCCTCCTTCCATTTTTTTGCTAGGAAGAATTTCTCCTTTATAAATCCATACTTTTACACCGATTTTTCCATATGTAGTTGCAGCTTCTGCAAATCCATAATCTATATCAGCTCTTAAAGTTTGTAGTGGAATATTTCCTTCTTTATAGAACTCTGTTCTAGCCATGTCTGCTCCACCTAATCTTCCTGATACAGCAGTTTTGATTCCTGCTGCTCCAGATTTCATAGTTTTTTGCATACATTGTTTCATTGCACGTCTAAATGAAATTCTTCTTTCTAGTTGGTTAGCTATGTCTTCAGCAACTAGTTGTGCGTCAAGGCTTGTATTTTTAACCTCAACTACATTTAAGTTTACTTCTTTTCCTATTAATTTTTTAACTTGGTTCTTTAAGTCTTCTATTCCAGCTCCACCTTTTCCAATTAGGATTCCTGGCTTAGCTGTGTAGATATTAACTTTAACCATTTTAGCTGTTCTTTCTATTTCGATATTAGCAATTCCAGCTTCATATACTTTTTTCTTTAAAAATTTGCGGATTTTTTGGTCTTCTACTAAACAATCTGCAAAATCATTATCATTTGCATACCATTTAGAGCTCCAATCTTTGATTATTCCTAATCTTGCTCCTGTTGGGTTTACTTTTTGTCCCATTAGCTTAAGCCTCCTTTTCTTTAAGAACAATTGTTATATGACTTGTTCTTTTTCTAATTCTTACTGCTGAACCTTTTGCAGCAGGTCTTATTCTTTTTAGAGTTGGACCTTGATTTGCATAGATTTCAGAAATATATAATTTTTCATGTTTCATATCATGATTATTTTCAGCATTCGCAATTGCTGATTTTAATAATTTTTCTATAATGTCTGAAGATGCTTTTGGTGTAAATTTTACTATTGCTAATGCTTCATCAACATTTTTTCCTCTAATTAAATCTGCAACAATTTTAACTTTTCTAGATGAAATTCTTGCATATTTAAGAGTTGCTGAAGCTGTTCTTATTTCTTCTTCCATAATTCTCTCCCTTTCTAATTATTTTTTGTTTGGAATAGAATGGTTATATTGCTAGGCGAAATTTTTCGAAAACACCGGAGCGTACTCTATGTACGTGAGGATGTTTGAGTAAAATTTCAACGACGCAAGATTGCCATTATTTTTCAAACCCTATTTAGTTGTCTTTTCTCCTGCATGACCTTTAAATGTTCTAGTAGGAGCAAATTCACCTAATTTATGTCCTATCATTTCTTCTGATATATATACTGGAACATGTTTTCTTCCATCATGTACAGCTATTGTGTGACCAACCATTTGTGGATATATTGTAGAAGCTCTTGACCATGTCTTTAAAACTTCTTTTTTTCCTTCTGCATTCATAGCTTCAATTCTTTTTAATAACTCTGGTGCTATAAATGGTTTTTTCTTACTTGATCTTGACATAAGCTTTATTTCCTCCTTTTAACTATAAATTTATTTGATTGTTTCTTTTTATTTCTAGTCTTGTATCCTAGAGCTGGTTTACCCCAAGGTGTTAATGGTCCAGCGTGTCCGATTGGTGCTCTACCTTCACCACCACCATGTGGGTGATCTACTGGGTTCATTGCAGAACCTCTAACTTCTGGTCTCCATCCCATATGTCTTTTTCTTCCTGCTTTTCCTAATTTAACGTTAGCATATTCTGAGTTTCCTACAACTCCGATTGTTGCTCTACAGTTAGCTAAAACAAGTCTCATTTCTCCTGAAGGTAATCTTACATGTGCATATTTTCCTTCTTTAGCCATTAATTGAGCACTTTGTCCAGCTGCTTTAACAAGTTTTCCACCTTGTCCTGGATTTAATTCGATGTTGTGAATTAATGTACCAACTGGAATGCTGTTGATTTCCATACAATTTCCTGGTTTAATATCAACTGCTTTTCCTGATACTACTTTATCTCCATCTTTTAATCCTTCTGGTGCTAATATATATGCTTTTTCTCCATCAGTATATTGGATTAATGCTATATTTGCACTTCTGTTTGGATCGTATTCGATTCCTAATACTTCTGCTTCAATTCCGTCTTTTTTACGTTTGAAGTCCATTATTCTATATTTTTGTCTGTTTCCTCCACCTTGATGACGAACTGTAATTCTACCATATGAATTTCTTCCTGCTTTTTCTTTCTTTACTGCAAGTAAAGATTTTTCAGGAGTCTTTTTTGTAATCTCACTGTAGTCTAAAGTTGTCATATTTCTTCTTGATGGAGTATAGGCTTTATAACTTTTTGTTGCCATTTTATTTTCTCTCCTTTAATTTATATTTGTGAGTTTTTTCCTGTCTCACTACAGATAAAATTTATTTTCCTGGTTTTTTCCAGATACTTATCTTAAATCATCATCCATTCTTTCATTATATTTTTTCGCTTGATGTATATATTTCATATTTTCATCATAATTATTTAAGTATTTTTTTATACCTTCTATAACTTCCATATGAATTTTTTATTCTCAGGTGTTTCTTTTTTTTCTTCAAGAACTCTTAATGCATCTCCTCTTAGTACATTGTCCAACTGCATCAAAATATACATTTTATATTCGTCTTCTTTTTTCATATAATTCTCCTACTTTATAGATGATTTTTACCTTTCACCATTTATAGTTGGTTTTACATTCTTATCTTTCGAGCCTGTAAGTAATTCTCTTTCAAATTCTCTTAGCTCAGTTCTTCTTACAGCATTATATTTTCTAGGCATTAATGGATGTAATTGAGTTTTTTTAAGTAATTCTCTATATTCTTCATCAAAATATTCTTCACCTTCTACGTCTTCACTATTTGATTGTTCTGGTTTTAAACTCTCTGTAAATTTTTGATGTTGAGATTCAACTTCTGGTTTATTATTTATAGAAAAATCAATATGAAATTCTGGTTTTATGCCATTTTTTTCTAATCTTTCTATTGTTTCGTCAAAATCTGTCCCGCTATCTTTTAGTTTGAATTTTGAAGCATTTTTTTCCAAATAAACATAATGCTCTACATTTTTTCTATATTCATCAGTAAATACATATGCTACCTTATTCCATGCGCTTTTTATATCTTCCCAAACGCTCATAATTATGCTCCCATAAATTCTTCGATAGAATCTTTATATTTCTTTGAAGCTTTTACTTCTTTTCCACCTTTTCCAATATATGTTGTATCTGCTGGATTTGTATCTATTGTGACAATAGCTTTTTTCCAATCTGAAGTCTTTCCTTGGTGATATCCTACTCTTTTACTCTTTCCTTTTACACTTATAGTATTTACTTTTAATACTTTCACTTCAAAAAGTTTTTCAACTGCGTTTGCAATCTCAACTTTTGTAGCATTTTTATTAACTTTGAAAGTGTATTTACCTTCTTGCATTGCATCATTACTTTTTTCTGTAATAATTGGTCTTACGATAATATCTTCTGCTAACATTATGCGTACACCTCCTCTAATTTCTTTACAGTATCAAGTGGTAATACTAAGTTTGTATATTTTAATAAATCATATACGTTTATTTCATTTACTAATATTGTTTTTGCACCTTCAATGTTATTTGTTGATGCTTGAACATTTAAATTCTTTTCTGGTAAAACAACTAATGTTTTTCCTGAAAGTTTTAAATCAGCAAATGCTTTTACCATTGATTTTGTTTTTATTTCTTTAAGTTCTAATTTATCTACAACTGTTAATTCTTTTTCAAGAACTTTTGAACTTAATACAGATCTTATTGCTAATCTTTTTTCTTTCTTATTTAATGTATAGCTGTATGAACGTGGTTTTGGTCCTAAAGCTATACCACCTTTAATCCATTGTGGTGCTCTAATAGAACCTTGTCTTGCTCTACCGGTTCCTTTTTGTCTCCATGGTTTTCTTCCACCACCACGAACTTCTGATCTTGTCTTAGTACTTTGTGTACCTTGTCTTTGATTAGCTAAATAGTTGATTAATACTTCATGAACTATATTTTCGTTTGGTTCAATTCCAAATACGTTTTCATTTAATTCTACGTCGCTAACCTTTTTACCTTTTATATCATATACGTCTACTTTTGGCATTTTCCTTAATCCTCCTTTCCTTAATTAGCCTTAACTGATGATTTTATTTTTAAGATAGCTCCTTTTGCTCCTGGAACACTACCTTTTACTAAAATTACATTTTTGTCCATATCTACTCTAACTATGTCTAAGTTTTGGATTGTAACTAAAACTCTTCCCATATGTCCTGGAAGTTTCTTTCCTTTGAATACTCTTCCTGGTGTAGATGTTGGTCCCATTGATCCTGGTCTTCTATGATACATAGATCCATGTCCCATTGGTCCTCTGTGTTGTCCATGTCTTTTTATAACGCCTTGGAATCCTTTTCCTTTTGAAATTCCTTGGATATCTACATTTTCTCCTGCTGCAAATACATCTGCTTTTATTTCATCTCCAACTTTTACACTTTCGATTGAATCTAATCTAAATTCTCTTAAATGTTTTTTGTTTTCGATTTTTGATTTTGCAAAATGTCCTGCCTCTGGTTTATTAATATGTTTTGATTTGACTTCTCCAAATCCTAATTGTAAAGCATTGTATCCATCTGTTTCTACTGTTTTTACTTGAGCTACAACACATGGTCCTGCTTCAATAACTGTAACTGGAATAACATTTCCTTTTTCATCAAATATTTGTGTCATTCCTAGTTTTCTTCCTATTATTCCTTTTTTCATTCTTTTTACTTCCTTCCTATTGGCTGACTTTTCGTAAAGTATTTTAAACTTCGTCTTGCTTCGTTAAAATTTTCTTCGAAATGCTCACATACAATAAGTATGCTCCGCTTTCTCATCAAATTTTGCCTTGCAATACTTGTTTTAAATTCTTTACTAGCATAACGCTTAGTTGCCAGCATTGGTTTTTATTTTTCTTTACTTAATTAAAGTTTTATCTCAATATCCACACCAGCTGGTAATTCTAATTTCATTAAAGAATCTACAGTTTTTTGTGATGGATAAAGTATATCGATTACTCTTTTATGAGTTCTCATTTCGAATTGTTCTCTTGAATCTTTGTGTTTATGTGGAGAACGAATTACTGTTACTATTTCCTTTTTTGTTGGTAATGGAATAGGTCCTGAAACTTTTGCTCCTGTCTTTTTAGCAGTATCTACTATTTTTGCAGCAGACTGATCTAAAATAGATGGCTCATAAGCTTTGACTCTAATTCTGATTTTTTCGCTTGTAGCAACTGTTTTTGCCATACTAATTTCCCTCCTTTTATATATTTTTGCTTTGAATATAGCTTGGCAAGTAGTAACGCTACCTGGTGTTTTGTGTATCGCCAGTATTAAATCCCAAATTTGTATGATAAAATTGGGATAAGTGCTTTTCAACTTACCGCCTGGTCTAAGCCATGACATACTCCACTGAAGTTCCCTCCACCCTTACAGCATAAACGGGTGTAGCCACATTCAGCTTCAACGCTAAAATTCATACTACACTAGTATATAACAAAAAAAGCTTGTTGTCAAGCTTTTTTTCTATTTTTTTATATACTATATGATTATTTTATGATAATGTCCTAAGTAATATTTTTTTAATATTCCAAATATGTTTCAATATCTCAATTCATTGTATTATTATAATTTTTATATTCTTCAATTATTTCATCTGGAGTTGTCACTAATTTTGCTCCTTGTCTTATAAGTTCATTTGTCCCCATAGAATTTACAGAATCAATATTTCCAGGAATAGCAAAAACGTCTCTTCCTTGTTCTAATGCAAAATCAACTGTAATCATTGTTCCACTTTTAGGCTTTGCTTCTACAACCAATACTCCGTTACTTAGTCCACTTATAATTCTATTCCTAGCTGGAAAATTATTTCTATCTGGACCGAGTACCTAGTGGATATTCTGAAATAATGCAACCACCAGTTTTTATTACTTCTTCAGCAAGTTTCGTATTTTCTTTTGGAAAAATAGTATCCAAACCATTTCCTAAAACTCCAATAGTTTTTCCTTTTGCATTTATAGCACCTATGTGTGCAAATGAATCAATTCCCCTTGCTAATCCACTTACTATATTAAAACCATTTTCACTTAGCTTATATGCAAAATCTTTCGCAACATATTTTCCGTATTCTGTTGCATCTCTACTCCCAACAATTGCAATACTTGCTTCATTTAAAATTTCTTTTCTTCCTATTATATATAGACAAATTGGAGGATTGTGTATTCTCTTTAATAGTAATGGATATTCTTTATCTTCTATCGAAATAATATCTATTGAATGAGTATTCATATAATCTATATGTCTTTTTACATCATCTCTTATCTGTAAATTTAAAATGCTATCTATTAATTTTTGATCTATGCCTTCTATTTTTTCCAATTGCTCTTTTGAAGCATTCCATAAACCTTCAATTGATTTAACTTCTTGAGCTATTTTTTTATATTTCTTAAATCCTAAATTTTTTATGAGCGTAATCCAAACTTTATATTCTTTTATTAATCTCTACTCCTTTCTCTATTTCAGAATTCTTTTTTTATTATTGGTGTAATTTAATTTTATATTGAATTTTCACTTTAAAAATATATTATAAAAATCTACCATCTACTATACTAACACTTTTTTAAAAAGGAGTCAACGTTTTTTTACATTTTTTTCCATTTAAAAATTAGTCTGCCTTTATAAAACAATGTCTATATAAAAAATAATAAAATTTTAATCATACTTTTTAAAAAGTATTGACAAATTTTATAGATTATTATATAATTTTTTCACTAACTAGAAAGGAGGTTGAAAAATATGATACCAAATGAAAGTAATCAAATTCTTTTATATTTACAGAAAATAGTTAATCAAATTGATGCTATTCAAGAAAAAGTTAGCCAAATTGATGCTATTCAAGAAAAAGTTAATCAAATTGATGCTATTCAAAAAAAAGTTAGCCAAATTGATGCTATTCAAGAAAAAGTTAATCAAATTGATGCTATTCAAGAAAAAGTTAGCCAAATTGATTCAATGCAACAAGACATAAAGGAATTAAAGCAAGAAACTCGCAAGATTTCACAATCTGTTGCAGTTTTGGAACATGAACATGGTGAAAAAATTCAAGCACTTTTAGATGGGCAAATAGGTATTTTAGAAAAATTAGATTTGTTCGAAAGCACTTTAAATTCACATAATAACATCTTAGACAATCATTCTGACAGAATATGGAATTTAGAATCTAAGCTAGGTATCGTTTAATGTTGTTTCAAAAAATCCATAGTTATTTCAAAAACTATGGATTTTTATTTTTTATTCTCTATTCTTATTCTTTTTTATATAAAATGCTATTAATCCAACTATAATAGCTAAAACAACAATTATTCCTATCACTATAATCATATTATTTTTAGTATTATTACTTTTACTCACTTCTGTCTCTTGAGCCTGAACTTGAGTATTCTCTTCTATTTTGTTTTTTCCTTTATTTACCTTTATTGTATATTTTACAGTATCTTTGTCATCACTTACAGATACTGTAATTACATTTTCGCCATCTTTAAGTTCGTTTTCATTTCCAGTAATTTTTATCGAATCATTATATTCATATGCTTCAGCATTAACTGATATTTTTTTTATTTTTTCTGATACATCACAAGAGTATTCAAAATTACCTCTATCAAATTCTTTATTTAATTCTATTTCTTCAGTTATATTGTCATCACCAACTCCTGTCAATGATAATTTATATATTCCAAGCGCTGGTTTCGTTTCCTCTTTTGATTCGCTGTCTTCTTTATCTTCTTTTTCATCACTTTCTTTCTTGTCTTCTGATTTTCTAGTAATATTTAATGTATAAGTTTTAGTTGTCTTTTTATCTGCTGCAGTAACTTTTACAGAAAAGCTATTACTTCCTTCTTTTAATGTTTTTGTTCCTGTTCCTGTAACTGTTGCCTTTGAGTCTGTTGCTTTTGCGTATATGTTAATTTTTTCTGTTGAATTAGGTACTGTAACATTATAACTTGTTTTTGTTTTTTTGAATCCTGAAAAATCATTCGGAGTTATTCCAAGATTTCTTAGTGTTGCATCAGATGATACTTTATTTTCTTGTTTACTTGTACTAGATGATCTATTATCATCTGAATCGTCGTCATCCTCTTCTTCTGTAACTTTTATTGTTAAATTCCCTGAAATAGATTGTGTGTTCATAGTATCTCCATCTGTAATGTCTCCACTTAATGTAAATTTATAAGAACCAGCTTTAGAAGGTTTAAAACTTGTAGTAAATGTTTTTGTAGTATTTTCTCCATCACTGCTAGTATCTGCTTCATTAATTGTAGCAGGTCCTGATACTTTTACATTCCATGATGCAGCTTTTACTGTAACCTTTATTGTTGCAGATTCTCCAACTTCCATTGAAGTTTTATTAGATGTTAAATTAGCACTTGCTGCATTTACCTTTGAACTTATTCCTATCATAAATAAACTAAAAACTATTAATAATATTATTTTCTTTATCGTTTTCATTTTTTCCTCCTATTATTTTATCTTATATGTTCCTAATAAATGTTTTCTTATTACTAGTAAATCTCCAGAATTTATAACTCCATCTTTATTTGGGTCCATAGCTTTTAATTGTGTTTGATTATTTATACTAAGTTTTCCTAACAAGTATTTTCTTACTACTAATAAATCTCCAGAATTAATTGTTTTGTCTAAATTAGCATCTCCATACATAAAGCCATCATTATTATTGCTATCTTTTTTCAAATTATAAAAATCAACAATTGCAGAACCATCTGCCTCAGCTATTTTTTTAATCTTAGAATCTGTATTAATAAAATTTACATCATCATTATTTATAAAACAATGTTCAATTAAGACTGTTGGAACTCCTTCACCATTTTGAATATTAGCTGATTCAGCTCCTGATGGTTTTACAACTCCATAATCTATTTTTGTTCCTCTCATTGCATACCTTATTACTCCATAATAATCTGCAATAGAACCATCAGAATAAACATCTGTTGTATCTCTTGTAATTAGCCTTGTTTTAACTCCTCTGTTACTTATTCCTAATTTACTTAAATTACTTAATATTTTATTTCCAAGTTTTGTTGTATTCTCATTATATTTTGGCAAACTCTTATTAGCTGTAACATACACTTCTGCACCTCTTGCATCACCAGAAGGTGAACTATTTATATGTAAACTTACAAATAAATCTGCATTTTTATTTCTAGCAATCATTCCTCTATCATATATTTCTAATTCTCCACTTGAAAAGCCATTATGTGTTAATATAACTTCAACATCATAATCTAATAAATATTCTCTTAAATATCTAGCTATTTTTAAATTTACATCTCTTTCATATGTACTACCATCTTTTGCAATAGCACCAGTATCTCTTCCTCCATGTCCTGGGTCTAGAACTATTGTCATAGCATTTACTTTTTTACATGTTAAAATGCATATTACACATATTATTATCATTATTACAAACTTTTTTAATTTCATTTTTATTCCCCCAACTTTTAATAGTATATCATTAAAATAATTCCATTTCAATATTTATATAAAAATAAAATAAAAAAGTCGTAACTGTTCAGAATAAATTAATATAAGACCACTCAAGTGGTTTAAAATTCATTTTATTCATAAAAATAATCTATTATTCCATTATATATACCCCATGCTAATCTATTTTGATAACTATCTGTAAGTAATTGTTCCTTTTCTTGAGGATTAGATAAAAATCCACATTCTACAATTGTTGTTGGAATTTCTACATTATTTATAATATAAATATTTTCTATTTTAGAAGCTACTCTTTTATTTTCTTTTTGAATTGATTCATTTAGATTTGATTGAATAGATTTTGCAAGTTTTTCTCCTTGCTTACTATTTTTGTTATAAAAAGTCTGCCAACCATCATACTGCTCTTGAGGAATTTTGTTTAAATGTATTGAAACAAATATATCTGCTGAAGATTCATTTCCAATTTTTACTCTATTTCTAATATCAGATATTTTTTTTTGCCTTAAAGTTTTACTGTCTAAATCATATATTCCATTTTCATCTGAACGTGTTAAAATAACAGTACACCCACTTTGTTCCAGTAAATTCTGTAATTTTAATGCTATTTTTAGATTCGTTTGCGCTTCTGTTGTTCCATCACCTACTTCAGCTCCCTCATCTGGAATGCCATGTCCTGCATCTATTACAACTACTTTTCCTGATACTGGTAAACTTACTGTATCTATGTATTTTTTGTTTTTTTCTTTTGAATTCAACGAAATTGCCACTACCATAAAAACAGCAAACATTCCTAAAACATAATATCTTATTTTCTTTCCACTTAAAACTAACATAAAAAACCTCACAAGTATAAAGTTATTATATTTATTTATATTCTTATAATTATTTTTTATTCCTTTACTTATATTAAGTATTAAAAAATGAAAACATAGTAAAAAAATTTCTCAAGTCCAAATTTAAATTTAGACCTGAGAAATTGTATTATATACTCCAAAAGTATTTTTTAAGAAAACATTTTTCTTTACTGTTATTTAGCTAATTCAATCTCAAAATCATTTGCATTTGCAATGTCTTGAGTTGTAGAGGCATTTATTGTTCCTTTTCCTCCTGCTTTTATTGTTGGTATTATTGCTCCAACCTTTGCTAAAACTGAGCCATCACTTTTTTTGAACTTTAGATATATTGCTGTTTTTTCAAAATTTTCTTGTGCTGTATTTTCTACTGTTGCATTAAAATAACTTAATCCTTTTTCAGTATGTAATGTTATATTTGTTATTTTTAGTCCAGACACAGTTTTGTCTTTTTGCAAGGTTTGGGATGAATTGATTTTTTCGCCATTTTCAATTTTAGCATTTTCTTTATTATCCATGTTTATTAGTGGTGCATGCTCTTTCATATCTAGTGTTGATGTATATTCTTTAGGCTGCTCTTCTTCATGCTTTTTAATATTTTTTTTGTCCAATACTATAAAAATTGCAACACATAAAACTATAGCAATAATTGTAATTACTAAAACTTTTTTTAATCTTTTATTTTCTTTTTCATTTTTATCATGCATAGAACTTTTCCTCTTTCATTTATCTTTATTCTATAATATTGGTTATCTGTAAAGTTTGAGATTTTGTTTCTCCATTACTGTCTATACCTTCTGCATAAACATATCCATTACTTGTTATTTCAAAAGAATTCTCTGTTAATTCACTTTTGTTAGCCTCTGCCTCTTCTGGAGTAGCTCCAAATCCCGCTTTCTTTCCTGATACAATAGTGGAATTATATCTTATTGTAACTGTTAATGGTGGGAATTCTGGTTCTAATGAACTTGGTATAATTGATACTGGTGGTAATAAATAACGTTTATGATATGTTGCACTTTGTGTTTCACCTTCTAGTGTAATTTCTTCTGTAGTATCATCTTGGTCATGATAATCTTCAATTTCTGAAGCTGCTGTACCATAAGTTGCAGCAGTTATACCACTAAATGTTCCATCATAGTACTTAAGTGTTCCTGCATTATATATACCATATTTTCTACCTATAAATTTAAGACTATCTTGATTATATAAACCATCTTTTTTTCCTATTATTAAAGTTGAATTAGGTCCATTTGAAATAGCAGCATTTTTGTCATTAGGAGTTAAAGCTAAAGGCAAGTTATTTATTACTGTTGCTGATTCTATTGTCATGAATCCTCCTTTTATATTATGAATTGTACTTCTTGGAACACTATTATACGTACCAGAAGATTTTGATTCAAAGTAACTATCACCTCTTATTGTTACAGTTCCATTATCATTAAACAATGCTTGTTTGTTCTTTGCTCCTGTATCTGTCCCTATTGCTACAATTCTTACTCCGTCTAATACTAATGTACCTCCTGGATTATTGTCTATTGAAGATGCATCTGCTCTATTTGTGTTTAATATTCCACCAGTAATTGTAAGAGTTCCATTATTTTTTATAATGCTAGTACCGTTGTTACTTAAAGAATGTCCATTCAAAATAATAGTTATTTCTTTATTTTTTGGAATTGTTAGAGATTCAGTTGCATCAGCAATAACCTCAATTTCAGTGCCAGAAGGATTATTATCTACAGCTTTTTGTATTGTATCATATTGTTGACCATCTACTTCAGCAGGAGGAGATGCTTCCCAATGAGCATAATATGTTATATCATCATTTTCCATAAGTGTTTCTGCTGTAACCTCTGTTCCATCTGTTTTACCTGTAAACCATCCTTGGAAAGCATAACCTGCTCTAGTAGGAAGTGGCAATGTTCCTAGAGGTTTTCTTTCCTCTACATTTTTACTAGTTGTAGCAACAGTCCCTCCATTTGGATTAAATGTTACTTTATGCGTAGCTACGAAGAATACACAGTCATATGAGTCGACAGTTCCATGACTTATTTTATAATTTGTCTCATTATCTCCAATTTTGTTAGAAGCATAACTTACAAGAGCTGCAGTTGTTCCATTTTTTCCTTTTATATTTCCATCATAGATATTAAATGCTACTTCATTATTGATACCATATCGTTCTCCTACTATCTCTGGTGATGTTGTATTTATTAGTCCATCTTTTACTCCCACTGTCAAAGTAGTTACTTTAGTAGTTACTGCAACACCAGTATTATAACCACCATATGTTTTGTAAGATGATACTATTGTTCCTCCTGTTATTGTCATCGTTCCAGTTTGATTATGTACTGTTCCCCTTTTATTACTATTCTCATATTTTGCTATAGCACTTATATGTCCTCCTGAGATTTCTACTGTTCCACCATTATTATATACTGCTTGTTCTGTTCCCGTTGCTTCAATTGTTCCTCCAGTAATATATAGTGTTGCTCCTGAATTATTATTAACCGCAATTTGATTTGCATTAGTTGTTATTGTTCCACTTGCAAATGTAAGAGTACCATTATTATCTATAACAATGTTTGCTCCATTATTACTTAAAGTATTTGTTCCAAAATCAAATGTAATATTTTGGCTTGCACTTATCGTAATACTTTCACTTGTATTAGCTACTAATCTAATTGTTGTTGGAGTACTTGTTGTTACATCTGCAACAGCATCAGCTAATGTTGGATAATATACTCCACTTATTTCAGCAATCGCATCTTCCCACTGAGCATAGAATGTTACAGGTCCAGTTATAGTTGTTGATTCTGTTATCTTAGTTCCTCCAGATGGTTCTGTATACCATCCTTTGAATATATGATTTGGATAATTTGCAGTTGGTAATGATACTAATGCTGAGTTATATGATACTGGTCTTGTTTGTTCACTAGATGTTCCACCTCTTGCATCAAATGTTACCATATACTGATTTACTAACCAGTTTGCATAAATTGTGTCATCTGATGTGAATAATGTATTGCTTGCTGCAGAAGTTAAGTAACCATTAGCATCTATTATTTGTGTTCCAGCTCCATTTTGTTCTGTATAATATCCTGTAAATACATTTCCTGTTTTTTCAGGTTTTTCAATTGGGTTTGTACTTGATGTCATTGCTGCACCACCACTTGCTAAGGAATATCTATTTTCATATATTTCGTAAATACTTCCTGTTCCATCTGTTGTTGCTCCTTGATTATCTAATGTAATAGTATGCTCAATTGTATCTGTTGTAACTGTTGTTTCTGATGATTCTAATTTTAAATATGCTTTATTTGTTGCACGTGTCTTAACTATGTATGTTGTAGAAGATCTTAATCCTGTAAATTCATTACTTGATTGCCAATCTCCATATTCTCCTCCACTTTCCTTAATAGCATATTCAACTTTATAAATTCCAGATTCACTATCTGCTTGCGAATTTGTTACTGTTATACTATTTGCTGTTTTTGTATATGTAGGTGCCATGTTTGATGGTCCTGTTTTATCAATTTTGCTTATTGTAACTGTTTTTACTGTTCTATTTCCAGCTTTATCTTCTGCACATACAGTATATGTTCCATTTTCAGTAACTCTTATTATATTATTTGAAACAGCAATTCCTCCTGTTGCAAAATAATCTGCATTTTTATTTCCTGAATCATATTTTATTGTATTTATACCACTTTGACCATCAGATGCAGTTATTTTTATATCATAAAATCCTGACCATAATTGTCCGTGTACTTTAAAGTTTTTTATTCTTTGTGGGTTTTTACTATATGAAGTATTTTCTTTAATTTCCAAAGTAATATATTTTATATTACCACCATATACTTTGTTATTTGATGCTATATTAGAGAAATCTAAGTTTGTCCATTCATTTAAATTAAATTTTTTGTTCCAATTGTTGCTTGCTGCTCCTGCCTTATTGTTAATTTTTGTCAATTCAGAATTATAGTATTCACTAACAAAGAAGCTTCCTCCAGATGTTCCTGTATATGCTGTAGTTGTATAAGCATCATACATTACATACCAAGCTGTTTCTGCTTGATAATGTCTTGATTTTGCAACTGCATCAGAACTTGGTAAATTCAATGTTCCATTTCCATCAACATATGCTCCTCCAGATAATTCCCAATCTTCAAATCCTTCATGATATGTTTCTATTGAAGTAGATAAGGTTGGATTTACTGAATCTGTCCATTTTGCATATATTGTACTATCGCTGCTAAATTGTGTTAGACTTGCACTTGATGTTAAGAATCCATTAGCATCTATAATTTGCGTTCCTTCCCCATTTCTATCTGTGTAATATCCTCCAAATGCATATGATGTTCTTGTTGGAACACTGATTCCATTAGCAGATGTTGTCATTGCTTCTCCACCACTTGTTAGAGAATATTTTGTTCCATAAGTTTCATAAATTTCTGAAGTTCCTGCACTTGTTGCACTTTGATTATTTAATGTTATTGTATATGTATTTGGTGTTCCTGTTACAGTTAATGTTGCAATTCCTGTTCCTACTGTAAATGTTGTTCCACTTAATGTTCCATCTCCACTTGTCTTAGCCCATGTTGTTCCACTATATCCTGCAGCATTTGTTACTGTTACTGTACTTAAATCTAGTGTTGAACCATATTCTAATTCTTTTGTCATTGTTGCTGTTCCTGTGTTTGTCCATCCTGCTAATGCTACTGTACTTGCTCCTGTCCCTGCTGTTAATGTTATTGTGTAACTATTTGGTGTTGCCTTTGCAGTTAATGTTATATTATCTGTTGGTGTATAACTTGCTCCTGCATCTTCAATTCTTGTATCTCCATTATACCATCCATCTACTGTATATCCTGTCGATGCTGTTATAGTTGGTAGTGTTGTGTTTCCTGTTACATTCTCTGTTGTCTTTCCGATTTCACTTACTCCTGTTCCTTTTTGATATGTTATTGTTACATATACCTGTTCTGTTACTGTTGATGTTAATGTCTTATCATTATAGTTATTTGCACTTGCCTTTACTTTTACATATATGTATTTTCCTTTCATGCTACTACCTATTGTATATGTACTATTTGTTGCTCCTTCGATTGCCTCTCCTCCGCTTGTTGAGTTTGTGTCATTATAATACCATTGATAGTTGCTGAATGTTGAACCACTACTTGGCACTGTTGTTGTTGGTGTAGCAGTTAATGTTTCTCCAACTTTATTTGTTCCACTAACTGTTACACTTCCTGTAATTTCTGCATTTTCTATTGTTACTGTGTATGTTGCATCTTTTGTTGCTCCAGAATTACTATCTGTCGCAGTTACTATTAATGTATATGTTCCTGCTGGTGTATTTGCTACAATATCTATGTTTCTTCTTCCACTTAAGCTAAAGTAATTATCATTATTTCCTCCTGTTATTGCATAACTATATGTTCCTGTTCCTCCTGTCGCTTCATCTACTCCATTATTTACTGTTTGTGCTGAAGTACTAAATGATTTTGTTATTGTTTTGTCTTCAAATGTGATACTATTTAATTCCCATTGTGCTGTCATCGTTGTATTTGCTGTTGGTGTATAGCTTGCTCCAGCATTATATGTTTGATTATTTGTTGATGATTTCCATCCAGCAAATTTGTATCCTTGTTTTGTTGGAGTTTCTGTAGGTAAAGTAATGTTTGTTCCGCTTATATTGCTTAAATTACTACTATTTACTTTTACATTTCCTGTTAGTGTTTCTGGTGGTGTTCCAGTCGCTCCATCTAAGTTAAAGTTTACTTCTACTTGTTTTTGATATACTGCATAATATGTACCATTTTCTGATACATTATTCAAAGTACCACCACTAGTTGCTACTTGTGGTGAATCTGGTGTTGTTCCTTTAGCCCAGTATTTTGTTGTATATCCAGTATAATCAGCTATTTCTGGGGTTGTTACTGTTCCTGATGTTTGATTTTCATGTAAAACTAATGGATTTGGCGTTCCATGCTTTTCTTCTCCACTTGCATCTATAAATGCTAATTCTATATTTGTGGTAGATTCCTCTGTCCAGTGAGCTGTTAAAGTTACTGCTCCTTTTGGCGTATAATTGCTTTCTGCACCACCAACTCTTGTTGTATCTTTAAACCATCCATCAAAAATATATCCTGATTTTTCAGCGTCTGGCAAAGTTACAGGTGTATTGTTATATATTGCTGTTATAGTTGCATTACCATTTCCAAATGTATATGTATTTCCGGATAATTCTCCTGGGGCACCATCTTTAAGTTGCCATTCTTTAAATGTTATAGCTTTTGGTTCTTCACCTTTTAAGGCTCCTCCATCTAAATTAAATGTTACTGATGGTGGTGTCGGAGTTCCTAAATTTAACTCAGTTCCTTCATCTTGATTTTCAGTAGCTATATCTGTCGTATCTCTCCATGTTCCTCCATTTGGATTAACTGTTAATTTCTTTTTATTTGATTGTTGCTGTTGAACTTTCTTATTATATATTTGTTGCTCATTACCTATGTCTTTCTCGTATATTGCTTTTACTCTTGCAATTCCAGCATTTGTTTTTGTTTCTTTATTCTTTGTACTTGTAGCAACTCCTGTTACTATTACAAGAAAAAACAATGCTGATAATAGTACGAATAATGATATTGCCCCTCTTTTGTTTCTTAAGCCTGATTTTCTCTTCATTTTTTTCCTTCCTTCTATATATAAATATTTAATATATAATTTCTCTAATATAATTATAACAATATTGTATATTAAAATCAAGAAATTTTGACAAATTTTTTGCAGCAAAAAAAGGCAATTAATTACTAAGAATTTTTTGCCTCTTAATTACTAGTCTTTTCCATTTATTTTAAACAATTTAAATATTTCAACAAACAAAATTGGCGAAAATACAAGTATTGCTGTTTCTATTATATTGTCCATAGGTAAAACTGGAATACTAAATATATTTCTCAAAGAAGGAATTAATAAAATAATAAACATTAAAGTTGCTGAAACAATTGTTGCTCCTACTAAAACTTTATTATTAAATATTTTTCCTTTAAATAAAGATTTTTTATTATCTCTAATGTTATAAACATGGACTAATTCTGATAAAGCAAGAACTATAAATGCCATTGTTTGTCCTACTTCAATTTTGCTTTGTTCTAATGTCAATCCTTCTATTGATGTTGTAGTTGTTTTAAGTCCAATAATAAATGCAATTAAAGTTATTAATCCTATCATTATTCCTTGATATATTATTCTGAAAGTCATTCCTTTTGTGAATATTCCTTTGGTTTGTTTTAAAGGTTTTCTATTCATAATGTCATCATTAGCTGGATCAAAAGCAAGTGCTAACGCTGGAAGTGAATCTGTTACTAAATTAATCCATAATATATGAATTGGCATTAAAATATTAATTGCTCCAACATTTGATATACCTGCAATTTTGGCAATAATGCCTGAAAATAAAGTTGCTAACAATAATACTACTATTTCTCCTACGTTGCTTGAAAGTAAAAATTGTATTACTTTTAATATATTATCATATATTCTTCTTCCTTCTTCAACAGCTGATACAACTGTGGCAAAATTGTCATCTACTAAAATTACATCTGCGGCTTCTTTTGCAACATCTGTTCCAACTTTTCCCATTGCACACCCTATATCTGATGTTTTTAAGGCTGGACTATCATTCACTCCATCTCCAGTCATTGCAACTATTTCTCCATTTTTTTGCCAAGCTTTTACAATTCTAACCTTATGTTCTGGAGATACTCTTGCATATACTGAATAATTTCTTATATTTTTTTCTAGGTCTTCATCTGATATTTTATCAAGTTCTGCACCTGTAATTGCTTCACTTTCATTTTCTAAAATGCCAAGTTTTTTAGCTATAGCTGTAGCTGTTATTTTATGGTCACCTGTAATCATTACTGTTTTTATTCCTGCTGTTTTGCACTTATCTACTGCAAGTTTTGCCTCTTCTCTAGGTGGATCTATCATACCATACATTCCAACATATATTAAATCATTTTCCATTTCATCTTTTTCTGGTTTATGATCTAATTCTTTATATGCAAATGCTAATACTCTTAAGGCATCTTTTGCCATTTTTTCATTTGTATTATCAATTAACGGAATAAATGCTTCTAAATCCTTCTTTATTTCTCCATGGTCAATATATGATATACAAATATTTAAAAGTTCATCTACTCCACCTTTTGTATATACAATGTATTTTCCTTCTCTTTCATGAACTGTTGTCATTAATTTTCTTTCAGAATCAAATGGAATCTCATCTACTCTTGGTAACTCATTATATATATTTTTAGTAAAACCTAACTTTAATGCAATATCAACTAATGCTGTTTCTGTTGGGTCTCCAGTTAAAGTTCCATCATCTGAAATTTTTGTGTCGTTACAAAGCATTCCATTATATACTAATAATTGAACTTCTTGATTCTCTTTATTATATTTGATAAAATCAGAATTTTCGTCTAAATTGCTAACATCATATACAGTATGATTTACAAATATTTTTTGTACAGTCATTTTATTTTGTGTAAGAGTTCCTGTTTTATCTGAACATATTACAGAGCTACTTCCTAAAGTTTCTACAGCTGGTAATCTTTTAACAATAGCATTTCTTTTAACCATTTTTTGAACACCTATTGCTAAAACTATAGTTGATACTGCTGCTAATCCTTCTGGAATTGCAGCAACAGCTAAGCTTACAGCTGTCATAAACATAGAAATAACTTCTCTTCCTTGAATTATACCTATAACAAAAATAATTACACAAATAATTAAGGCTACAATTCCTAGAGTTTTTCCAAGTGAATTTAATTTTTTTTGTAAAGGTGTTTCTTGCTTTTCAGTTTCAGATATCATTTCTGCAATTTTTCCAACTTCTGTATTTATTCCAGTTGAAACAACAATTCCTCTTCCTCTACCATATGTGATTAAACTAGAAGAAAATAGCATATTTGACCTATCTCCTATTGGTAACTCTTCTTGTTCAATTATTGCAGCTTGTTTTTCTACTGGTACTGATTCACCTGTTAAAGATGCTTCTTGAGATTTTAAATTTACTGCCTCAAATATTCTTAAATCTGCTGGTACATAGTCACCAGTATCTAATACAACTATATCACCTTCTACAAGTTCTCTAGCAGGTATAGTTTGCACACTTCCTTCTCTTAAAACTTTAGCTTCATGTCCACTAAGTTTTTGCAAAGCTTCTAGAGATTTTTCTGCCTTAGCTTCTTGTGCCACACCTATAATAGCATTTGCAATTACAACTATTAGAATTATAATTGTATCTGTTATTCCTTCTCCTTGTGCCACTCCTACAATTCCTGATACAATTGCAGCAATAATTAAAACTATTATCATAAAATCTTTAAATTGCTCTAGAAATTTTACAAATAAAGATTTTTTCTTTGTCTGTTTTAACTCATTAAATCCACTTTCTTCTTGTCTTTTTTTCACCTCAGTATTTGAAAGTCCATTTTCCATATTTGTTTGAAGATATTCTTCAATTTCTTTAACAGTTTTATTAAACCATTTTTCCATAAAAACTCTCCTTTTTTGAAGCTATTTCTTTTTAAATATTAAAATTTTACTAAAAACAAAATTTAAAATTATAACTATAATATTTGCAATTATTTTCATTAATAATGCATTCCATCCAAATTTATCTACTGTTACAATCATAATTGCCTCATCTATAATTAATGTAAGAAGTCGACAACCATAAAAATATAATATTTCTTTTAGTAATTCTATTTTTGTATTAACTTTTGAATTAAAAACATACAGTTTATTTGTAATATAAGCAAATGTCGCTCCAATTATCCATGCAATTATGTTGCTTGTTGCATTGTTTATATGAAAAACATAATACAAAATTGAATATGCTACTATATTAACAAGTGTTGTTAATGCGCCAAATATTAAATATCTCATTCCTTCTTGATGACTTCTGTACCAATCTGCTAATATTTTTAAATGTATTTTTTCTAATATTTTTAATCCAAATTCTTCTATTTTATCTATCATTTTCTAAACCTCTTTTTTAATATACAAACAAAATGAGCATAGCAAATTGTTTAGAGGTATAAACTCTTATATGCTCAGTGTTTGTTACACGCAAAATTTCTGTGCTTTTTTTTATTTATAAAATCTTTCCATAAATTAAAAGAAGATTACTCTAGATCTTAGAATAATCTTCCATATTATTTTTATAATTATTCAGCTGATCCTTCTGCTTCTTCTGGAGCATTGTAAGCTTCTAAAATAGCATTTTGAATCTTTTCTCTTGTTTCTGGATTAATTGGATGAGCTATATCTTTGAATTCTCCATTTGGAGTTTTTCTGCTAGGCATAGCGATAAATAATCCATTTTGGCTTTCGATAACTTTGATATCATGAACTGCGAATTCATTATCGAATGTTATAGAAGCAACAGCCTTCATTCTGTTTTCTGAATTAACCTTTCTTAAACGTACATCTGTAATTTGCATGTTAAGCACCTCTTTCTTTTAGTTAAAATATTTTGTACATATCTTTTGTTTATGTACTAATAATATTATTCTTCATTAAAAAACAAAATCCCTCTTTTTTTGATTAATTTTTAAAAATATTTTTTTGCATCAAATTTCTTCAATTTTTACTTTTTCATTGCCTAAAATTTCTACAAAGACTTGCATAATTTCTTCTGTGCAATAAATGGCTCCACAAGGTAAGATTTTTTCACCATCTTTAATTTGTACTCTTATATTATTCATCTCTCCATTAAAATATTTTATAGCTCCTCTTAGCTTAACCTTTGTTTCTTCTGTAACTCCTGTAATATCTAAACTTAATACTTTTGATTTTTTTTCACTAAAATTAGTTATCTCATTTGCAATAATTGTAGTTTTTTCTCCATCTCTTATGCTTAATCTTCCTTTAACTAAAACTATGTTTTCTTCAATTAAACTCGCTCCAGATTTAATATATGTATTCTCAAATGCTAAAACTTCTGCAGTTCCATATAAATCTTCTATTGTAATAAACGCCATTATTTTATTTGTTTTTGTAAATTTCTTTTTTATTTTGGAAATAATTCCAACATATTTAACTTCTTGTCCATCCTTATATTTAGTATTTTTGCTATTTTGCATTTGATTTGCAATATTAAGTGCTGATTCTGGATCTTCTAAGTCTTGTTCTTCTACATTTGCCATTTGACTATCTATTACCAATAAATCTTTAGTGCTAATATTCGTCTCAATCTCTATTTGTCTCTTAAGTTTTTCAAGTGGATGCCCTGATAAATAGATTCCTAGCATTTCTTTTTCTAGTGATAAAAGTTCTCTTTCAGATAATTCTTCTTGCACATTGAATGTATATTTAACATCATCCATATTGTTACTTTCTTCATCTACAGACAAATCAAACATTGAAAATTGGCCTTGCATTTCTTTTTTCTTACTACTTTGAATTGTATCAATTATATTTTCAAAAGAAGCTAATAGTGTTGCTCTTGTTTGCTCAAATTCATCAAATACACCTGCTTTAATCAAACTTTCTATACATTTTTTGTTAACAGCTTCATCAGCAATTCTCTCACAAAAATCTGTAAAACTTTTATATTCTCCATTTTTTTGGCGTTCAGCAATTATTGCTTCAACAGGTGCTATTCCAACATTTTTTATACTACCAAGTCCAAATCTAATATTTCCCTCGTCAACTGTAAATTTTAGGAAACTTTTATTAATATCAGGTTTTAAAATTTGAATTCCTAAATCATGACATTCATCTATATATATTGGAACTCTATCTAAATTTCCTAAATAACTATTAAGCATTGCAGCCATAAATTCTGGTGTATAATATTTTTTTAAATATGCTGTTCTATACGCTACAACTGCATAACACGCTGCGTGTGATTTGTTAAATGCATATTTTGCAAACTCTGCCATTTCATCAAATATTTTATTTGCAGATTCGCTATCAATTCCATTTCTTACACATCCAGGAACTACGATATTTCCTTGTTCATCTAATTGACCATTTATAAAGATTTCTCTTTCTTTTGCCATAACATCTAGCTTTTTCTTTCCCATCGCACGACGTACTAAATCAGCTCTACCAAGAGAGTAACCTGCTAAATCTCTTACAATTTGCATAACCTGTTCTTGATAAACCATACATCCATAAGTTACATTTAAAATTGGCTCTAAGCTTGGGTGAGTATATTCATATTTTCCAGTAACTTTACCTCTTATATATCTTGGAATTTGGTCCATTGGTCCAGGTCTGTATAGAGAAACTCCTGCTATTAAATCTTCTAAACAGTCTGGCTTTAGTTCCATCATGAAATTTGTCATTCCTTGAGATTCAAACTGAAATATTCCACAGCTCTTTCCTTCTTGCCATAATTTATATACCTCTGGATCATTCATTTCTTGGTCGAATTCCACATTTATTCCTCTTGTGTGTTTAACTTCTTCAATTGTATTTTTTATAACAGAAAGTGTACGAAGTCCTAAAAAGTCCATTTTTAAAAGTCCAAGTTCTTCAAGAGTTGTCATTATATACTGAGTTGAAATTTGTCCGTCTCTTTCATAAAGTGGAACATAAGTATCTACAGGATCTTTTGTAATTACAACTCCGGCAAGCATGTGTTGATGTATTTTTTGGCATTCCTTCAAGTGCCATTGAAACATCTAAAAGTTCTTTAACTTTTTGGTCTGTTTCATATAATTCTCTTAATTCTCTATTCTCTTCTAAAGCTTTTGCAATTGTAATATGAATTTCATTCGGAATCATTTTTGCAATTTTATCTGTTTCTTGAAGCGATACATCTAAAGCTCTTCCTACATTTCTAATCGCATTTTTTGCAGCTAATGTTCCAAATGTAATAATCTGTGAAACATGGTCATGTCCATATTTTTTTGAAACATAATCTATAACCTCTTGTCTTTGTTCATCACTAAAATCAACATCAAAATCTGGCATGCTTATTCTTTCAGGATTTAAAAATCTTTCAAAAAGAAGATTATATTTCATAGGGTCTATGTCTGTAATACCAATAGCATATGCTAAAATTGAACCTGCTCCAGAACCTCTACCTGGTCCTACTGGAATTCCATGTTCTTTCGCATAATGTATAAAATCCCAAACAATTAGGTAATAATCTACATACCCCATTTTTTTGATTATTCCTATTTCATATTCAGCTCTATCTAATACTTCTTGTGATGGATTTTCTCCATATCTTTGTTTAATTCCATCATCACATAATTTTTTTAAGAAATCATAATGTGTTGAAAATTCAGGTGGTACATCATAGTTTGGAAGTATTGTATGTCCAAATTCAAATTCTACATTGCATTTTTCAGCAATTTTTACAGTATTTTCTATCGCATCTGGAAAAGCTTTAAAATACTCTATCATTTCTTCAGGTGATTTGATATACAGCTCTTCAGTTTCAAATCTCATTCTATCAGGATCACTCATTCTTTTTCCTGTTTGAATGCAAAGTAAAACCTCGTGATTATATGCATCTTCTTTTTTTAGATAATGGGCATCATTTGTTGCAACAAGTGGAATATTTATTTTTCTTGCAAGTTTTACCAGTTTTTGATTTGCTAAAACTTGTTCTTCGATTCCATTATTTTGAATTTCTATATAGTAATCTTCTCCAAATACTTTTTTATGCCAATTTGCAATCTCTTCCGCTTCTTCTTCTCTTCCATTTAATAAAGCCTGATTTACTGCGCCTGCTAAGCATGCACCTAAACAAATTAGCCCTTCACTATATTTTTCCAATACTTCATAATCTATTCTTGGTTTATAGTAGTATCCTTCTGTAAATCCAATAGATACTAGTTTACTTAAGTTCTTGTATCCAGTCATATTTTTTGCACGTAGAATAAGGTGATTGTACTTGTTATCTACTCCTGGTTCCTTATCATGTCTTGTTCTACCGCGAGGTGCAACATATACTTCACACCCAATAATTGGTTTTATTCCTTCTTTTTTACATGCTTTATAAAAGTCAATTACACCATACATAACACCATGGTCTGTAATTGCTATTGCATCCATTCCTAGCTCTTTTGCCCTGGCCGGAATATCTTTTATTCTATTTGCTCCATCTAGTAAACTGAATTCACTGTGGATATGTAGGTGTACAAAGCTTCCCATTACATTTCTCCTTTTTTTCTATTTATATCATAAAGTCAAGGATTATTCAATAGATTGTTCTTAATTTTAAACTACTTTGAATAACATA